>Ga0315914_1000508_pt1 | contig 49616 bp, 27 predicted proteins | sample MpolenodulesMG_FD_203920 | JGI IMG/M metagenome (GOLD analysis project Ga0315914, IMG submission 203920) | Medicago polymorpha root nodule microbial communities from Los Angeles, California, United States - elongated nodules | ecosystem: Host-associated > Plants > Roots > Nodule | place: USA...
TCCATCACTATTCAAGATATGATTTGGAGAATAGAAATCAATTAAAGGAATTTTGACTTTGAGAAAGGTTTCTCATGTTCCTACAAATATCATTCTGGTCATACAAAGTGAAGAAAACATCCTCATTTGATGATTTAAAAGATAACAGAAATATTACAATTATTATTTTGTTATCCACTAGTGTGTTTTGTGAGAATGATTCAGTGAGAACAATCTGAGAACGTTCTGGCAAATACGAAGAAAATAAAACAGTACATCGAAAGTATACAAGTCAGCACAAGAAGAAAGCATGGCAAAATATTTAATTGAAAGTTGGTGTCTTGGGCCTATAATATTAATTATATACATCACTATTCAATTAATTTAAAAAGAGGTTTTTCAATATTGAGCCAAGAGTGCAATTGTCATTGGCCGCAAACTATATATATATAGATAGATAGATAGATAGACACGTTCATAGGAGTTTGCTAACTTAGACCAACAAAAAACATGAAAGGTCCAAATTAGTAAAAATGCACCTTTTTATTTGGACAAAGAGACTCTTCATCTTTATTGTTTAAAACTAATAGTTTCAGGGTTACTTTAATAATTTTCGTTAAATCATAGTATTTGTTAACTTACACCAATTTTCTACCTTAGACCTACTTTTATTTTACTAGAAGTAGCTAGAGGGATAGTTTAGTAATTTTTCTACCTATTCATTTGGACAAAAAAAACCTTCATTTTTATTAGGCTTAAATAGGTCTTTCGTCCCTGCAAATATAGGCCATTTGAATTTTCGTCCCTGAAGTTACTAATCATTCCAATCTGCCACTGCAAAATTTAATCATTTGACTTTTGGTCCTAACTAGGTTTTTTTTGCCGAGGTGAGCTGTCATTAGCGACGTGGTGCCAATGTGGCAAGTGATCATTGGGCGAGGTGATTTGCTTAAATAGGTCTTTCGTCCCTGCAAATATAGACTATTTGAATTTTCGTCCCTGAAGTTACTAATCAGATGTAATTAGGACCATTTTTCAAATGATTAATATTTGCAATGACAAAATGGAAGAATTAGTAACTCCATGGACAAAAATTCATATGACTTATATTTGCAGGGACGAAAGACCTATTTAAGCCTTTATATTATTTAAAACTAATAGCTTGAGGGTTACTTTAGTAATTTTCATTAAAACATATTTGTTAATTTGCACCAATTTGCTAATTTAGACCCACTTTTATTTTATAACAAATAGTTTGAGGGATAATTTAGTAATTTTTTAGGAAAATTAGGAAACAGTTGTTGGATTCTTTTATTGAAAAATAAAATTAAATGAAATTTACTAAACTATATTTTATTTTAAATTGGTTTACACTATTGAATGTTGGTTTTTTTTTCCTAAATGAAAAGATGCAATTTTACTAACTTGAACCTTGATGTTTTTTGTTGATCTAAGTTATCAAACCTCGTGTGTGTGTGTGTGTGTAGGAAAGGGAAAATAAATGCATTTAATAAACTATCTCTTACTTTAAATTGGTTTACACTAGTGAATATTGATTTTTTTTTTTTTGTATAAATGAAAAGATGCACTTTTACTAACTTGAACCTTGATATTCTTTGTTGGTCTAAGCATAGTAGTCAATAGTGGCCGATGACGGTGCTATAGCGGCTGTACGTAGCGTAGCGGCGACGTTCCGCTACACTAATCTTCGTAGTGTTGCAGAAAGAGATAGCGGCCGATTTAGCTGCTATAGCGGCATAGCGGAGAGGATAGCGTCCGCTTCAACCGCTATTTGATTTTAGTTGAAAATTTTCAAATTGACACTATTTTTAAAACATTTTGTATGGTTTCCAAATTTCCAAATTGATTTTAGGGTATTTTGGGGATTTTAAAAACCAAATTGACTATGTTGTATGGTTTCTCTGTTCTTTTTTTCCTCTGTTTTCTTTTGTTTTATGGTTTCTCTTGTTTTATGATTTTTTTTATTTGTTCTTCTATCTTTTGTTTTTTTGTGTTTTGATTTATGAATGTCTTGTGAGATTTGAGTGTTCTATATAATTTTATATTAAATATAAGTTTTTTTTAGAAATATGTAAGTTTGTTTATACTTTATACCATTATTCAAGTAATTTGTTCAAAAAATAATCAAATATCGGTGATCGCTATTTGTCATACTGTTATACGCTATCCCACTTTTGAGGCCCGGCTCTGCACATCGCTACCCGAGATTGACTACTATGTTGAATTTTGATTAAGACTTTTGATATTATGTTGGAGACTTGAAAACTTTCATAAGATTTGAGTGTTTTGTATGATTTATGAATGATTCATGAGTAAAAGTTTTCATAAGATTTCAGTGTTTTGTATGATTTATGAATGTTTCATGAGATTTGAATGCTATATTTAATTTTATATTAAATATATGTTTGTTTATAATTTATAGTATTATTTACGTAATTTGTCAAAAAAAAGTTATCAAATAACGGTCTTAGCAACTAGCGCTATGTGTTATCCCGCTATAGCATTTTTGGAGTTGGCCACTACGCGCCGCTATCCACAATTGACTATTATGGGTCTAAGTTAACAAACCTTGTGTGTGTATATAGGAGAGGGAAAATAAAAGCATTTACTAAACTATCTTTTACTTTAAATTGGTTTACACTAGTAAATAATAAATTTTTTATCTAAAAAAAAGATGCATTTTTACTAACTTAAAAGTTAATGTTTTTTATTGGTCTAAATTAACAAACCTCGCGTCCGCATAGCAAAATAAAAGCACGTAGCTCAAAATCTGTCTCTTATCTAATTTTATGATAAAGCAACCAATACACAAAACCATGAATTGTTTCCCTTTCTTCATTTTACAATTGTTGTCTCTGCTGTTCCTTTTGTTTCTTTTATCTTTAGTCTCTGCCTCCAACGACACTTCTAAACTCTTCCAAGAGTGGAGCAAACAACATGGCAAAACATACCCTTCGGAAGAGGAAAAGCGTTACAGGTTCAAAGTGTTCCAAGACAATTATGCTTTTGTCTCACAACACAATCAAATGGGAAATTCCAGTTATACCCTCTCCCTCAACGCTTTCGCAGATCTTACACACCATGAATTCAAGACCACTCGTCTAGGCTTTTCACCTTCTTCGTTGTTAAGATTCAAATTCAACCACTTTGAAGATCAACAATTCGATGATAATGGTGTTTTAGAAGCTCCTTCTGAGATTGATTGGAGAAAGAGTGGTGCTGTTACTTCTGTCAAAGACCAAGGAAGCTGTGGTACTTGTTTTTTAATACTACGAAAATTATTCAAATTTGAATAGGGATAAAATTGATTTTTCAGTTTTGAATTTGTTAATAATCAAATTGAAAATGAGGTGTTCTAAAAGTTCGACTTTTATGTTAATCAGACAGCTTTTAACTAGTTTGTAAGGTGGGGTTATGTGAATTGGGATGGATTTTTGTGTATCTAAGATTATAATTTTTTTTATAAGAATATTGTTGGATATTGTTTATATGCATAAATAGATTGTTGTTGAATACTTGGGGGACATAGAAGGTTAGCCTCTAATGCAAAACAAATTGTTTTCTAGTACAATTTTGCAAGTAGGTTATCTAGACTTAGACTTATAAACTGTTGTTACCATTATAATTTGTGTTAGTAGAGAGTGGGGTAAGTTTAGATAAGCTTCTACCTTATGGAAGCTTTTCAAGTACAATAAGTATTTAGGTTTTACCTCATGATGAAAAGGCTTGTTTTTTATGTTTTTAGGTGTGTTTATAAGGAAGTTAAATGAGAGAGCTTATGAGAAAATGTGAGGCAAAGTTGATCCAGAAATGATATTTTGACAGCATAAGTGTTGTCCGACACTGTATAATGATGCAGTATTGTGTTTTTTATTGATTTTTCTCGCTATCCTAGTTAGGTCGACAATTGTGTTAGGTGTATTTTTATATGGTGTATATGTACAGAGTCAGATTTGTGATTTTCAAATAACAGTACTCAAGACCTCAACTTGTTCTCAACTTATGAGAGAAGCTATGATTTAGAACACTCATGATTATTATAAGATCATTTTGCTTTATTTCTTTAAGCATTGGAAAAATTTATTTAAAGTAGCTCTAGATGTATGTCACCAATAATATTCTATGTATATTATGCAGGTGCTTGTTGGTCATTTTCGGCTACCGGTGCTATCGAAGGGATAAATAAAATTGTGACAGGGTCTCTTGTGAGCCTTTCTGAACAAGAATTGGTAGATTGCGATAGAACTTATAATAGTGGTTGTGATGGTGGACTCATGAACTATGCATACCAATTTATCATTGACAACAAGGGGATTGACACCGAGGAAGATTACCCGTATCAAAGTCGTCAACTACTTTGCAAAAAAGACAAGGTATTTGCTTGTTTTTTAAACAATAAATTGAATAAATTTTTTAGTCTGTCAAAATACATATAGATTTCATCATCGTTCACTTTAACTTCGTACTCTTTATTAATTTTGTTGATATTAGTATTTATATACCTTTTCCTCACCTCTAATCATACAGTTAAAAAGGCATGTTGTTACGATTGATGGTTATACTGATGTGCCTCCAAATGACGAAAAAAAACTACTAAAGGCTGTTGCAGTCCAACCTGTTAGCGTAGGCATATGCGGTAGTGCAAGGGCTTTCCAGCTATACTCAAAGGTTGAGCTCAATGGTCAATATTAGTAACATAGGTTCACCAATTACTATTGCGAATTTGCAATAATATGTTGTTCTTATTTTAATTTCAGGGTATCTTCACTGGACCATGTTCAACTTATTTGGACCATGCAGTGTTGATTGTAGGATATGGTTCGGAAAACGGAGTAGATTATTGGATTGTAAAAAATTCTTGGGGAAAATCTTGGGGAATGAATGGTTACATACACATGTTGCGAAACACTGACAATTCTGCCGGGTTATGTGGAATCAACATGTTAGCTTCATATCCAGCCAAGACCAGCCCCAATCCTCCTGTCCCACCTCCACCAGGTCCTATAAGGTGTAATTTGTTTACTTACTGTTCAAGAGGGGAAACATGTTGTTGTGCCAAGAAATTTCTTGGAATATGTTTCTCTTGGAAATGCTGTGGTAAAACTTCTGCCGTATGTTGTAAGGATAAGCGTCACTGTTGTCCTCTAGATTATCCGATTTGCGACACAGGAAGGGGCCAATGTCTTAAGGTTTGTACGAATTACCTCCTTTCTATACTCATCATAAATAAATGGTCCAATGTTGAACAAATTGGGTGATAGATTTGTCAATGTTGTTAAATAGTGGCTGTAGTAGCGAATTTGAACAATAGCCATTGTTTCGGGATACGCTATTTAGTATAAAATGTTGCCAAATAGAAGTTATAGCAATGCCATAGCACTGTTTCATGGCAGAATTTAAATGGACCACTATAAGCTGATTATCATGTTGCTGGCTGCAGTTTATTTATTTATGAATGCTGACTTTAGTCTATAACTTTCAGAGAATTGCAAATAGGACGGCAACAATGCCATCCGATAAAGAAGATACTTTCCATCAGACAAGGGATTGGAGTTCTCATTGAGTACTTATCATTCACATTACTCGTTTAATCATCTCCGTAGTCGAATCCTTCCGATTGCTATTCAGTTTGCATTTTGCATTACTGTGTTATTTTATTTCTAGCATTCGAATAGGATACGAAAGGAAACAAATCATAGTATGTGATATTGATAGGTTAGAGAATGCTTGTATGATCTGAATGTAATACTAGAGAGGATGCATCTGTGTTTTGAAATGTATTTCTCCTCGTTGTTTTGTTAGCAGAGTTGTTAAAGCAAGATTGTATTGAGTCAGAAAATTTTCGTGGCAACTTACTTCTTAAATTAGGTTAGACTTGCATGATGACATAATTCGAGTTTGTGGACCTCAAACCCGAACAACTTGAATTTCATCATCAAATAAAATGTTTGTCGTCAACTTAGTTTGATTTTTTTTTTCTTCAAATCAATTTGAAATCAAAAACCATGATTTTAGTTAAACTGAAGAATTTTTGCTTCTCTGTCCATGCTGGGTGGAAATTAACCATGCCAATAAAAGAGAATAACAACAATTTCTATTACAATAATGCAGCAAACCACTTTGTGAAATTTTGCAGGAATAGTTTTACTTGGAACCAGATATGTCAGTAAAGAGTACATGTTTGCAGTACAGTAGACTATAATTAATAGAGAAGCTAACAATATGATGGAGAGCTTCGGGCACTAATCTTCAGTGCCAAAAAAATATTAGTATTGTTACAATTTTATTTTACTTTCTCTTTATGGAATTGATAGAACACTGGAAATTTCGCCACTTTTGATGCTCGTGGTGTTTTTATCTTTGTTTGAAGCTCTTCTCCTTTACATTATTTGTTTCTAAATTGTACATTTTGACTTGTGATGCCATTGATGCACAGAAGTTGAAAAATCAATTTTTTTAAGTTGATGAGTTGCATACTTGAATGACTGGACTAATGTACCAATAATTTTGCATTACCATATGTATTTTTGGCTTTGCCATGGTTGTTAATTGATGTATATGTTTTTTAGTGTTTTATTCTTATCTCACATTGATTTTACTGTGTGCATCGCCTTCTGATTATTTTTTAACTATTTGAGAAATTTTAAATAGGTCCTTAAACTAAAAATATATATAATCTAATCTTTGAACTATTACATTTTTTTTCAATTAAGTCATGTCATATAAATAGGTCCCTATACTAACTTCAACATATAAAAATAGTCCTTCTGGAACTAAACATAAACAATTTGATATATTCAAAGACACAACTATACCAAAAAAATAACTCTGACTAGTTTGATAAATCAAACCACAACTAACCATAAATAGTTTTTTTTAATATATGAATTAATTGAACAGTTTTCTTATTCACTTTGGAAGAAAGTACTTTGATATTCGATAAATTTATTATTATTTTACTTGTTCATTACTAAACTAGAACGACAAGCTTCCTTCTACCTGCCCCCATTGTATATTTTTTAATTCTGTGTTGCTTAAGAGGACGTCACATAGAAATGAAGACCGAAACGTAACTTCATAAGACTTCATAATGTGTTGGTAAGAAAATAGGCTCAAGTGATTTGGATATGTAGAGAGAAGACTTGTAGATATTGGTAAGAAAAGTAGATCAGATGGAGGAGAGTCATGTCAAAAGATGTAGAAGAAGACTTAGGAAAACTAAGAGAAACTATTATGAAAGATTTAAAGGTTAATGAGTTAAATTTCAAATATGGTTCATGATATAACACTATAGCGTAATTTGATTATACTGTCAACCTCATTTAGTAAGATAAAACTTAGTTGTTGTCGTCGCCACTTATGATCGGAAAATTTAGCGTGATTTATGAAATAATAGGAAAAAATGCACAAATTGAACTAGTATGGCATACATGTGCTTTCTATTCCAAAAATAAAATAAAAAATCTACAATATATCAGACAACTTCAACTACAATATTAAGGGAAAGGAAATCTATTTAGAAAGGTTAAACAATGAATGGGGTAAATTTTAGTATCACTTTTACTCAATGCTCTGAACGAAAAACAATCCAGAGCTATTTTAGTTTTAACGAAAAGGTAAGATATTTTAAATTTATGCAAACATCGAAAGTAATTTTGCTCTGTTTACGTATAAGTTCAATATGTTTAATTGTGTGCGCTCGCAGGTGCTCAGCCTTGCAGTGAAACTGCTCATTCTGTTCAAGATCTGGAGGTTGGATTGGCGTAGTTTAGGTAGATACATCAGTTTTTCTTTAATCCTGGGCTCCGTTATGATTGAATGTGATGCATTTTTTGTAGGATTGTAGTAGAGTTTCCCATTTACTGTATAACCTTATGTCACACTAGGAACAACAGAGGTGAAACTTTTCATCAAAAAAACAGATGAGAATTGATTGTTGAAATTTTTATAAAACCATGGCTCCAATTAGATAGCATACTCCACCAGAGACCATTGTGGAATAACAAACCAAATGAGATGTAGTGGATGTAAAATCACGCCAACCAACCAAAACATTTGTTGAATCTTCAATTTATGTACAAAGACCTCATACTGGGTAACAATCTACATATATCATAAAAAACACACTAGCATAACTACCGGTGTAGAATTTTCGAAGGTGTAACCCAGTGATATAAGTTAAGAAAATGAATGAGTATTGTGTTCGATATTCAAGATTCTAACTCCCTCGTATGTTAACCACTAACATTTATCTATAAAAACTGTATTCTTTCAAAAAATTAAAATCTATAAAAAGCGTACAGTGTAGATTCCAGACCTATTCTTTCAAACGTTGCATTACACGAATACATGATTGTGAGTAGCCCATGTTTGAGTTATGGAAAATTGCTTTCAGTTTTGATGAGGACCACCATTCCACTGTTTAAATTGAATACTCTTGTATACCATATTGGATCACGAAAATCCTCAAGAATTGAAAAATAAGGAATATTAGTTGAATTGATAACACAGTACAACCAGAAATTAACCAAGAACGGTAACAGATTTTGTATCAAGAAAAATAGTTGTTGTATTGTATATGAAATAAAATGCATATTCCAAAATTAATAACCAGACGAGATGATTAGGCATATGAAAAATTATACTTAGGAGAATTTACAAGTTTTTTTTCCCTATTATCGATGCAAACAATACCTTTCATCATGTATTTGAACTAAACTCTTTGCATCTCTATTGAATTGAATCCATGCATCATGACGATGGAGAGGAAGGAGAAGATGAAGATGGAAAAACATCTTTAACAGCAGAAGCAGCAGATAGATAGTTAAGCGTATTCTTCAAAGTTTCCTTTTCCCTCGTCAATCTTGCACCAGTATCTTCCAATTCCAGCAAAGCTTGTTGCTCTCTAGGCGCACCTTCAAAAGTGCTTCCAACAAAAAACGAAAACGGCGTTGGGAATAAGTTCCTTCTCAAATCACCAACTTCTTTCTCTGCTTTTCCACCTAATCGATTCGATAACCGAATCACGTCTTTCATATACGTCTCCACCTCGTTCGCTAAACCGTCAACATCCACGTCAGCAGAAGGTGAAGGTCTATCTTCAAGCCACGCCACACGAGCGACGAGATAAGGTTTCGTGCGAACCACTTTCGTGATGCGGAAACGTTCTTGACCTTTGCAGATCAAGAAGAATCGATCGTCGACGAGTCTTTCGTGTTTGATTACTTCTCCGACGCAACCGACTTCAGATAATCCGGTAACGGCGTCGTTGTAGATGACGCCGAATCGGAGATCGGTTTGGAGGAGTGTGTGCATCATGACGCGGTAGCGAAACTCGAAGATCTGGAGAGGGAGGATTGCGCCGGGGAAGAGAACCAGAGGAAGAGGAAACAGAGGGAGTTCTGTTACGTCATCGGAGTTGGGAGAGTTGGCGTTGTGTTTCTCAGGGAAAGACGACGCTGAGCATCGGAGAAGAGAAGTAGAGTTACGGCGGCGGGAGTGGTGGAGAACATTCAGAAGCGGAGGCGATGGAGTAGGTGTTGAGGATTGAAAGATTTTAGGGTTTAAGGAGAGTGGAGTGAGATTTAACAAAGGTGAGGTTGATGAATGGATAAGCTGTGGAATTGGGAATGCCATTTTAGGAGACAGAGAGAAAGAATAAGGAAGAGAATTAATCGGAGAAAGTATAGGTTAATTCTGTGAATGTGTGGTTGCTACTCATTCCACTTACTCATTTACCATTCTCTAATTCAATTATGTGTCTAAAATACTGTGTGACTGTCAACAGTCACACTCCAACTCGCTAAGCCACTGAAATCAAAAATTATTGCATTACATAGATGAAGATGTTGGAAATATCCGTTGGGTTTGAGCTCAAGCTAGATTCTGTGGATCAGATGAGATGAGATCATAAATAATATGGATTAAGCACGTGGTTCTAGATATTCCACGTGACGTGGGAATCTCCATCATTACTTGCAATTTGAATTCAATTTTTTTTTTTTTTTTTTATGTTGAATTGGAATTATTTACATTTGCTTGACTAATATAAAATAAATTAAGAAAATGTTAACCGGCGTCTCTGAGACACTAGTTAAAGACGAAAATATTGTACTTCTTTCGTCTCTAAATTATAGTCGTTTAAGATTTGTGAACGATTATTAAGGAAATGATTAATTGTGTTGATTTCAATGATAAAATTAATATCATTTACTAAAATACTCATATTAATTGTAGTTAGTGAAGTAGTTAAGTTGGATGAAATTCAATAAATAAGGGTATAATAATGAAAAATAATAATAAATGTTGTATTGGTATTCTACAGTGACAATTATTTTGAGAAAAATAAAAAATGTTAAAGAAACAATTATTGTGAGACGGAGGGAGTAATCTGACATTGAAACTTGTGTAGTTAACTTCTCAAAAGTTTAAAAAGTTATATTTTTAAATTAAAACTTTCTTTTTTTTTTACTTTCTTAACTAGTGTCCCAGAGATACCGGTTAACATGACCCGATAGATTACATATAAATGAATGACAGTAAAAAAATAAGTTGTGTTGTTAATATTTTTTTAATGATAAAATCAATCATTTTATACATAATAGTCTATTAACCTAAAAATGTAACAACTATTATACATGATTTTTTTAAAGCAAATGCAAGATTAATTCATTTTTGTAATAATAAGAGGATATTGATATAAAGGGGCCTTTCCATATGTATTATACATGATCTTTTGAACTCTTTTTAAAATGTAAATAACATTTGATGCTATGAAGCTAAGAATACCAAACTTAATGTTGATTCTCATGTTTGTTTGATGCAACTTTGAGATTGATTGTCATGTGGTAAATATCATAGTCCCCAATCCCACAAGGAAAAAACTCCAATCAAGTCCACACTTGCATACTTCTCTCATACCCACCCATACACTAAAATATATGTTGGTGTAAATGTCGATCTTCCATCTTGATGACTAAACAAGAAGTTCACAAATGTCTCATTCGTCACATATACTCTCGCCAACTAAATATTATAAATGGGTATCCTAACAAAGTCATGTGTGTATTTAAAGTCCGAAGGCTCATTTTAGCTTAAAAGAATACTCGTCAAAACATTTTTATTTTTATTTTATAAAAAAAAACATGTTTCGTTTCAGGAGAGATGTCTTTATTACTAAAATTGCTAAAGTGAATATTTCGATTCGTTTCTATTTGATGAATGAATGGAGTATGATATTAAGGCCCGATTCATTCTCTTCGGCCCACCGAAATTATTGGCCCAAACTTTATTAGAATTAAAAATGAATAACAAAAATTTGGTCACGCGAGTTGACTTGACGCGTTTGTTGTTTGTTGTTATGACATGGGTGATGACGGCTACAATCTTTGACAAATGAGAATGTGACACGTAAACGTGGACAACACACACAGGTAACGCGTGTTACCGAGTATATAAGAAGCATCGGGCTTCAAGTTAGGATGCGATCATAGCTAATCCAAGCAAAATAAAAAAAGAAATACATTTGAAAGCAAAAGCGTTATTTTGTACGAAGAAAGAGAAAAATGGCAGCAGAAGAGGGACAAGTGATCGGAGTTCACACTGTTGATGCTTGGAAGGAACATCTCGAGAAGGGAAATGGATCCAAGAAACTGGTTCGTAATTATTTTCTTTTCTTTTCGGGATCTAATTGTTAGCGACTCTTTTAGGGATTTATCAATTTTACTATTGATTATTATTCTGGTATTGTTGATGTGTGAATTTAATCCTTCAATTGGATGACCCTAAATAATGATTGAGTTCATAGGGTTTAAATTTGATATAAACGATTTGAACATTTCTTAGCTTAGTAATTTGGTGAAAATTTGATTGATTTTGTACGAAATGAACTTATGGAGAGAGGGTTTGAGATTATCTATTCTGTTTGTGAAAATTTTGAGTGGCATGCACGCCCTCACTACTATAAGCAAAGAATCACTTTTTCGGTTCATTGAACAACTGTTGCATTTGGCCAATATTACAGACCAAAAACATCAGTTATTTAATGAATCTAAAAAGTGATTTTTTGCTCATGATAGTGACTAAAAAGTGTAAGGATTTTAGGGTTTTAAGTTAGAGGAAACTGATGAAATGATTCGATTGTTGAAATTTTAAGAAATGAGGATCAAGTTCAAGCTCAATATTGTTGGGAGACAAAAATTTCTCGTCAGAGTAATTTATTAGTTTTCGTATTTGTATAAATAAGGGCTAATGCTTTGTCTAAGTTAGTTTTGATTCTCTTATTTATTCAATATTGTAATTTGTATCCCCATAAGGCTTGGTTGTTGTTATTGTAATTTGTTCTCAGTTTGATACTTAGTTTAGAATTTGGAGTCTAATATTATTAGTACAAATAAGGGTCAGTGCTTCGTCTTTTGTATTGTTTGGCAATTTGAAATGTTCTGTTCATTTTCTGTTCTCTTTATCTTAACATTTTCAACAATCCAGCTGTTATTTCATATCACCTTCAGCAAATTCCTTTTATACGGTAAACCAACCTGAACTTACAGTAATTCCTGACACTAAATCTTCAATGGTTACTGGCATGCAATCTTCATCTAACCTTATGTCAAATCTTTGTTTGACCTTTGTCTTTAGAACTTTTAACTGCCTATTACTTTCGTGTTTTAACTCTTGTTATTGAAGATTGTAGCATCTTCGGTATTATTTGTGATTCCTTAGAATTGTTGATTTTTCACCACTTAATTTTAAACAAGTTCAAAGTACTGAAAAGAAATCACATTGACAGATTGTAGTTGATTTCACTGCTTCTTGGTGTGGACCATGCCGTTTCATTGCCCCAATTTTGGCAGAGATTGCTAAAAAGCTGCCAAATGTCACCTTCCTCAAGGTTGATGTTGATGAATTGAAGGTGAGCAGATCAAAATTTACCACATGACATTATTATTGTTTTTAATCTCAAGTCCTAAAGCTTTATGATTTCTTTTTCTTTAACTAAGAATCCTGCAATTAACTTACATTACTTTCTTCAGACTGTTGCTGAGGAGTGGGCAATTGATGCTATGCCAACATTCCTGTTCTTGAAAGAAGGAAAACTTGTGGACAAGGTTGTTGGTGCTCAGAAGGAGCAGCTGCAAGCAGCAATAACCAAGCATGCAACCACTGATGCTTGAAGGGTCATATGAACAAACCATTTTCTAATTCGAGTCAGTTTGCATTTTGCTATTTGAGTCAGTTTACCTGGTTTCAGTATGGTTTGAAATTTAGAAACTTTAGAACATGGCTGGATATGTGAATAAAATCTTTGTGTGGTAGTACTTGAAACACTTTCGCCAATGAACAACTAACTTGCATTAGCAAGGAGATAGCATTTATGAAACTATTTAGCTTTGTGTGTTCTTCTTATTCTTGTTATTACTGTCCTGGCAATTACGGCTATTTGCTTATGTTGAACTTGAAACAAAACTTCAAATGTGAAATGCCGTCAATTGCTAAATCTTCGTGATTCTGATAAGTGGTAGTATGTTTTGGTGACTACCCAAAATAATTATTCTTACACATACTATAACTTTTTTGACAAAAATTAAAATCCGTCAACCCTGCTGTAAGTCTGTCCATGATATGGAGATGAATTATTTTATGTCAACATTTCTGTATGACTACCTATCATTTTTTGTGTGCGAAGGAAAAAAAATTATCACAAGTGCAAGTAGGTATAATATCAAAAACTCGGGGATTAGCCATAGATGCAACAGCCTTTGCTAACTAGTTGGCCACTACATCAGTTTGCTCCTATTGAACTCAACCAATGAGTTTGGGCAAAGAACAGACAGATGAAATACAATCTTAAATAACGAAACAAAAACTATTGTTAACCGGGGCACGCGGGGGCACTAAACGAAGTTATCCTTTTATAATTCCTTAACTAGTGCCCCGGGGCACCGGTTAATATTGTCAGTTTTTAATGGAATCAAACTCAAAAGTAACGTTGTCAGTTGTCACCAATCCTTGTAGTTTGCAATAAAACATACACTTTGCCTTCTTATACTGCAAGCGTGGGTGCATAGCATATACCAATGACCTTATTACTTGTGAAGGTCGCATCCATATTACATTTTAGCTTCCCCATTGGATGTTTTGTCCAGTTTATATCAGCTGGCCTTGCAAACATTAAAATTCGGCCATTGTCATTGCTGAAGGTAAGTAGCCGCTCGATGTCAAACTGCTGATGCACTCTCAATGACTTCCGATAATTGAAGATTGCGGCTTCTCTAGATGCTCCACATAATCATGCACCACGTACTTTGATGCAAATTTGACGATTTATTAGCAACAATACAAAAGAGATCCATCATTCCATCAACATACATAACGTGTGGTTGAATACTATCCCATAGCCCAAGCTTTTTCCAGATTTGAATTGAGAGCTTAGAAGTAACATGGGTTTATAGAGCTTAAAATAGGAACAATTAAAATCTTAATTTTCCCAAGATGAACCAAATGAAAGGAGTAGAAATAGGAACAATTAAGGAGCCTAGTGCCCATAACTCTCAATAAATACTTCGGTTCTGAAATCCATGTGCAGCCTAGTGCCCCTAGACCTTTGGTTGTAGGTATGTTCCTGTTTGGAAGATTCAAACCAAATATTTACTCTTTTCCTCCTGACCACAGTTTGGGCATGGAAAAGGGGATATTTTTGTCACCAAGTTTCACCCATTGGTCTTAATCTTACGTGATTAAGGTCAATTGACCGAGATTGAACAGCTGTTGTCGAGATTGGTGTTGGAGGATGGGATCTGAAAGCACTATGACATTTAGGTCAGTAAAAGAGCAAAGAACGAGAGGTATTAAGTGGATAGAAATTGTGTACCTTGTATTGTAGTCAAGGATTCTTTTTATAGGTACCAAAAAGGAGCTGTTGGAGAGTGACTAGAGGATCCTTATGGACGGAGCTTCATCAATGCTTGGCTTTGGCGAATCGTAACCAGTCGTTGAGAGGTTAAAGAACGGTTAAAATCCAAGGTTGAAAAGAGTCTTGGCAGGTTGGGCCTCTGGGTGTTTAGGCCTTACGTGATAAGGATTTTTGGATTTTAGACCGGTCCAAAATAGCTCCCTCAATTTTTTATACTAGTGGTTCACGGGCGGAGTCCGGGGGATGCAGCTGAACCCTCTCAACCATTTGGAATTACCCCAATAATCCTATTGTTTCTCTAGTGTGAACACCCTCAAATATCACTTCTCTCTTTATGATTGTAAAAGTTGCACTTCTACCGCAGGCCTGCACCTATTAACCAACTTTCTATCCTTGTCCGACTACTTTTCTTGTACAAGATTGGACGACTTTTGTTGTACAACAGTGACCAACTGTATGTATCTTTTCATTTTTTTTTTCGTTTTAGTTGACTTGATTTAATATATTTAATTTCTTTAACTTTTCCATATTATTAACATTTTTTAAATCACTGAAGAAAAAAAAAACAACCTTGTGAGATCAAACCCAAATAATGGAATTATCTTAATATTCAAGACGTACACACTAGGCAAAGGTAATTATTTTGACCATAGCTTCAAGTCTGACATTACATAATCATTTCTACTTTTATTTGAGGCATTCCTATATTTCTACCTCTAAATTAATACTTTGTATACTACTCGCTATATTTCCCTATACTAACAATTAATTGTTATTTTTACGAAAACAATTGATAGTTAAAAGGCATAAATTTTAATATAAAATAGGGTGGCTACCTTTAAAAAAAAATTTCTTCAAAAGTAAACATTTACCATTTTTAATAAAAAGATGAATTTTATTTTATAATAATCAAAATATACAATAGAATCCACCTTGAAACCAAACTCTCATATTAGACATCTTTTGTAAAAAAAAAAAAGTTAAAATTCCTCTCCAAAAAACAATTATGGAATTAAAAAGTCTGAAACCTCCAGTCTAGGGTCCTGACAACGGCAAAGCCACTGCTAAGGAAGCTCTTCTTGAAACTAGGTTTTGTTACATTCGTGTATGAAATTTTGCTTAAAATTCACTGGGAACGGATATGTAAGGAACTTCAATCTCTTGAGATTAAGCTTCAATGGATTGAATTTTATGGGTTTGAAGAACCCTAAAAAAAATTAATTTGGAATTTTTTTAATTTCTTTTTAAAAGAATATAATATGGATGAAGATGAGGAAAGTTGATTAGTGAACCAATACGAATGTTTATTTTTAATTTGATGAAGATAAAGATGAATAATAGGAAGAAGAAACCCGCCAATGTTTATTTGGAGTTTTTTTTATTTTTAATAGAAATCAATTAAAAATATAATTTATTGATTTATAGTCGTCACCTTTTAATGTTATGGACACGCACAACAATTGATCACGTTTGATTGCATTCACACATGACGCGCCTCTTCTTGTTATGTCATGGGTGATGAAGTGTCCATGTTTTGGTACTTGACAACGTGAGATTAACATAGCTAATTAATCTAAGTTGAGGACAGAGGAAAATGGTGGAAGAAGGAACAAACTGGTTCGTTATTTCCGGTTAAAATTGTTTATTTATAGTGTTCTGAAAGGAAATCACATTGAATTTACAGATTGCAGTTGATTTTACTGCTTCTTGGTGTGGTCCATGCCGTTTCATTGCCCCATTTTTCGCTGAGTTGGTTCAAAAGCGGCCAGATGTCACCCTTCCTTAAGGTATTATGGTTTTGATTCTTAATTCCTGAAGCATTAACATTTCTTTCTTTAACTAAGAATCCTTTAATTAATTACCTTAATTTCTTCAGACGGTTGCTCAGGACTGGGAAATTGAAGCTATGCCGACATTCTTGTTCTTGAAAGAAGGAAGGCTAGTGAACAAGGTTGTGGGTGGTAATAGGACTGAGCTGAATTTGGGAGTAGATAAGTACTTCATCCGGTCTCAAATATAAATAAAAATTGATCAAAGAAAGTTGATGTATTTAATCTAAAATTTATACCAAACTGATATTCGTTTCTATTTTTGTGTGTGTGTTCCTTTCGCTTATCATTCAGCTTTGCTTAGCTGACATTCATTTATGTGTTTTGCTGTTGCATTTACCTTTCACTTGGTTGTATAAATGCCCTTGTATCTTCACTTTGTTAATCAATAAGAATCATATATTTCTCTTACCCATGGATTAGTTCTAACTTATGGAGTTTTACTCTTACGCTATCATAGAGTGTGTTTGTGAATTGTGATAGGTGATAGCTACCTCTGCTGAAAATTTGTAGATGATTCACATTCATTTTCATATTCAAGATGGAGAGAAAACTAACTGCCTCTAACAATGGAGGAAACCATAATAAGATATAATCAAGGGATGATAAGATGTATTGGATGTTCCATTTTGAGTTCCCATATAACAAAGGAGTTGACAATGGAGAGTGTCTCCTCTTAATTACCTTGAAAGACACCATGTTGACACGCACACACACAAAACCTATACACTTATGACTTATCCAACTCACCTTCCATGCCAAGTAACTCACCAAAAGCAACCAGTCATTTCACCCCTCCAAGATCAAACTCAACAAACCTCATAATTTCCACAAGAATTGCCCTGTCATACTTAGATGACTATGTTTGTCACTCAACCATTCTTGCACCGCTTCTAGAAATGACGTTTTCTCTGCATCCAAGGGTTGAAAACTTGAAATCTTAATTTTTTTAGTGTTTGCTTGGTTCTACACTGTCAAAAATTATTTAGAATGATTGACTATGCATCATTGATTTGGATTAAAAGTGAGTTGAATGATTTATGTTTAGATACTTTTAACTCGAAAAAAAATATTTTTTTATCAATTTATGTTGTTTTGAATTGATAAAAAGCTCCAACACTTAAGTTACATTCTTATTTTGTCAACTACTCCTATAAAAAGATACGGATGGAGTATTGTACTTACCTAAGCTGTGAAATTAAAAATACTGCTCTACAATGGATCCTTACTTTGACTCTTTAAATCTTTCAATTATTACTGGCATCGATCAATTATTACAGTGGCATTGAATCTTCAACAAACCTTATGTGTTTTTTTTAAGGAACATCAAACCTTATGTTAAATTTTGCATTAAATAAGTTTTTAGTCTCTATAAAATTTGAATCTTTTAAATTTAGTCTTTACTTAATTTTTTAAAATCTTTTAAATTTACTCTTTACTTTATTTTAATAGTTTTTTTTTAATAGTTTTTTAGTCTTTCTTAAAAATTTCTTCACTCAGTTTTAATTCCTTCTAAATCCAAATTTATTTAATTATACTTAAAGTCTCTTCACAAAAAATTAGTTTAAAATTTGATTTCTACGTCCATATATTTGTTACTTTTATCTTGAACTTTTGTCGTTTAAAAAAAAATTCATATATAATACATCATATGTTAAAAAAAATTAAATTTTAGAAATTAATGAGCGTTTTATAATGTTCTAAACGTATCTCGGAAAAATCGTTAAAAAATTTAAGAGTTGTACAATAATTAAACAGATTTAGTTTTAGCAAGGAATATTTAATATAGACATTATTTATCAATTGTTAGAGTTCTTAAAATAACAAAATAATATTGAAATGATACAAATATAAATTAATTTTTTACTTCTACAAACTTTGATTACATACTTGTCTTAATATATTTAGAACAACGAGCATCGAATTAGATTGATAGGAATTTGAAGGCAAAAAGAATTTAAAGTTTAAATAACCAATAAAATAGCTAGCATTGAAATCGAACTTGCAGCATGAAATATGGCTCTTCATTTAAATATCACTTGAGCTTTGAGTGAACATGTTTACAAAATTTAATGTACGAAAATATTTTCAAAGACAAAAATATGAGACCTAATACGGGGCCTACAAAACTCGAAGACTTAAAACCCTTGCTTTGGTGGCAGCCCCTTTGGGCCGGCCCTATTCATGAAAATGAGCTACAACAGCTCATTGTCCTGACGGTTGAGGAAAAAAAAAAGTGGTTGATGATGGTGTAGTTCGAAGAAAACAATCATGACATGACATATATTTGGCTTATAAGATTAAGTGGTTTGTTTTTTATATTTATATTTGTGTCATGTGAATAGGTGTGATGGAGACATTCTTGTATCTCCATAAATACTATTCATTTATATTTGTGACTATAATAGATTTTCCCGGGTGTGATGAAGTATTATGTTTTTTATATTTATATTTGTGTCATGAGAATGAGTGCGATGAATATGTAAAGTTGACTGTCATGGCTTTTTAAAATATATATATACACACACACACTAGTATCTATCTGACATGTGCGTTAATATTAATAACATTGATTATGAATATAATAGAAAATTAAAAAATATGATGTAATTAATCGACTTTAAAAAGCATTTTTTACTCATAGAAATTGAAATGTCATATATGAAAATATACTTAACTCAAATTGGTTCCATCAAAGAACATTGGTTAATAACAATATGATTAAGACATAAGTTTGAAGTCATACATAGAAATATAAAATTTATTGCCACACAATATAATAGAAATTAAAAAAAAATTACAAATCTTGTAACTGATCAATAAAAAAACATTGATGTTCATAGAACTTGAAATGTCATATACAAACAAATAATTAACTAAAGTTGGTAAGACATACGTGTGAAGTCGTACATAAAAATAAAACAACTATTGACAAAGAAATTAATCCAAAAAATGTCTTGTTGAAAATATCTCCAACATCAATTCATAAAGTTGACTAAAAAAAATCAATTTCAAAATAGCTATATTATAATGTTGAAAATGGACTATATTATAATGTTAAAAATGTTATTCTATTTACAAAACTTAAAGGACCTATCTGAAACCTTAAAAACTTAAAGGACCTATCTGAAACCTTAAAAACTTAAAGAACCTATCTGAAACCTTAGAAACTTAAAAGACCTATCTGAAACCTTAGAAACTTATAATACCTATTTGATACAAACATGAAACTTAAAGGACCCAGGGAGGTATCTGACCTAATAATTAAACACCTACTTAAAGTAAAAAGTCTCATAACGACGACATAATTAGATCAAAATTAGCAACCAATATGGCCAAATTTGTTCAATAGGAGTACCATAATTTTACTATACATTGAAGTAGACATAAATTAGTTAAAGATAAAGTAATTAAAAAGTTCCTTCTCAACAATAGGTTCAATATTTTTTGATGGCTCCAAAAGACAACTACAAAAGAAATGAAAAGAAAATATTAATGAAATATTAACGATTATAAATTTAGATTTTTTATAAATAAAATTTAATGGATATATTATTTAAATATATCCAATATATGGAATACAAATGACAATAACAATATTGTTTATACCTGCAATATAAATAGAAACATAAATAAAATACCTTAATTAAAAAGGTCCTTCTCAACGATAGATTCAACATTTTTTGATGGATCCAAAAGTCAACTACAAAAAAAATGAAAAGAAAATATTAATGAAATATTAACGATTATAAATTTAGATTTTTTATAAATAAAACTTAATGGATATATTATTTAAATATATCCAATATATTGAATACAAATGATAATAACAATATTATTTATACCTGCAATATAAATAGAAACATAAATAAAATACATATAGTCTCCCTTGTTTGAGGAATATAAACCTTTAGACTTAAATCAAATACTTATAACCCCTCATGTCCGAGAAATATAAAACTTTGAACTTAAATCAAATACGTATAGTCCCCGTGTTTAAGTAATATTGATGTGGTTGAGGTACTTTTACAGAATCTTTGTTGGCACTGAAATGTATATATATGATTTTGATTCAAAATACATTATCGGAGGAAGATTCAAGCCTCCTGTGTTTTCTGGGGTATGTTTTTTTAAACCATCCTAATAAATGGATACAAATACAATCACAAAACGAGGATAAGAGCTAAAGTAAAACAATGAGAACTTATTATGTCAAAACCAAAACAAAACAGTTTGAAAGAGAGAAAAAAAAACTGAAAAATGAAAAGAACTCTTTATAGTAAATACTCTTAAGTTTAAAAATCATTGAAGTTTTAATGACAATGAAAAACACCAAGTGTAAGCAAAACCATATAATATCTCTTTTGGAAGTTAGAAAACTGTCATGAAAAACTAAATTGGAGACAAAAACCATTTTTAGCTATGTTTCGATATATACAATATAAATAAATAAAAAATCGTATAAGCATTAAAACAATTAAATGCAAATGAGTAAGATGAAATGATCATGAACGCACCAATGACCCCTCCGAATTATTTTTCCTTCTATCCTAATTGAATAAGTGATTTTACAGTTTTTTTTCGTTTGTTTTTGTGATTTCGTCGTCTCTGAACGACTCTGTTTGTTTTGATTTCTCGTCTTTGTGCGGTGTGTTTTTGATTTCCCGTCTTAGTGCGGTGTTTATTTGATTCAGGTTGAAAGATTAGCTTTGAGCAAGTGCAAATCCGATAAATGATAATGACTTTGGCGTCGTCAACGTTGCAGATCCGGAGACATGAGTATTTCGGAGACATGAATATAGTAATTTTAGTCATTTTGTAGGCATATGTACTTTGTCGTTTTATGTTATTAACATGGATGTTGTGAGTTTGTTCACAGATTCATCTTTTTTGTTTTTAGCGAATTTGGATTTGTATTGTATCGATATACTCTATCAATTTGAATGAAAAAATATCGTTTATTTTTGTAAAAAAAATAATAAAAATGAACGCACCAATGAGTGAAGCCTTCAGCAAGTTACATATTACTAAACTTAGCCCCTTTGTTTTTTGGATCATCGTGGTGGTCATAAAGCTTGTCTTAAATCCAAGTTCTTTGTATGAAGATCCCTCAGTGGCTCTGCATTCACAAACAAACAAAAAGCATGAACACCCTCACTAAAAAGCACCAAGAACAACAATTGATTCCCTTTCACGGATATCTAAGAATGGCCCTATTGTGCTTTTCTTTCCAACAAAAAAGTCTAGCTACTAAGTAGAACCGTTAAAAGGAAAATTGTGAATTTCAAGTCTAGATAGTTTACAAATTGACATCATATACATATACAACTCTATGCAAGAAAGCTAGTAAGACTAGTCTACCCTCATTAACCATGTCATTATCTTTCTTTGTTAGCTGTTTCTCTATCATTACTAACTTATTAGAAGAAAATATTGAAAAATGTTAAGTAAATTGCATGACAATAAGAATAGTGATACCAATTACCCTAAGGAGGAACCTTATATTAGTAGGCTGATAATCATCAATATAAAAAAATGTAAATTTTGACTATTAAGTAGTAGTTACTTCAAGAAAACTAACATCAATAATAAAAACCTTTAAACCAAAATCTCCTTATTGGTCGGTTTCATCTCAATCATACACAAATCTCCCATGTTATGCTATGAAACTTGGCTCCTAAAGAAAAAGGAGAATCGCTAATAATTAAAAAGAGTTGATCACCACATTAAGCAAATAAAGAGTGAATCTAGCTTTCTAAAAAGAAACGTGGTCTAGCTTTTTGAAAATAAAGAGTAAACAACTAATCTTCAAAAAAGATAACCATTCCAACAAAAACACATAACATGCTCAAAAAGAAATGTGGTCTAGCTTTCTGAAGAAAAAACACTATAGAATATTTAGTATTGTACCTTATGAATCATAAATCAGAAATAAGGACTATAAGTGATAAAATAGATAGCAGTTATGAACAAAAAAACCACAATGAAAATAGTCATTGATTGCGCACGAAGCGTGATATGACTCGATTGCGTATCCTAGAACGCGCCTAAAAACCATCCCCGCCCCATTGTCACTCATGGTTAGTTTGAATAATTTAAGCCCAAATTACTTTTGAGCATATAATTACCAAAATGGAAGGTTCAAAACGCGAATTGTGATCCCACAAGAAGAATAGTAACAGGCTTGCTCTCAATGCAATTGCAATGGCAACACCACCAGATAGAGATAACACTCTTCTTGACATACATGCTGTTGATGATGATGCTGGATCACAGGGAGCACTCACGTGAGTATTTTCTTTTCTTTTGTATTAGCAGTTGCGTAGTGATTACATTACGCTTCTTTTGAATGTATCATACTTTCAAGTGTCCACATCTGTTTACGTTTCACAATTCCTACAGAGGAAAGGATCAATGTGTTGTCGGAGGTGACAAGACTGGAAGGTGGTTCTGCCAATTCAGAACAAAAGGTTTCTTTTATCTATCCTTATTTGATTTTGTTCTCTAATAAAATTTCATTTCCTTTTCTAGTTGTTAACTTTGACCTTTGCAATGTTGTGATTAGTGTGCAAGTAATACTGCAAAACTTACTTCTGAAGAAACCTCTTTTGGTGGGATAAGGTTTGGTTGTTGCTGTCATCATTGTCATTGTTGTTGTGCATCAAGGTTGCCAAATCAACACAATCATTGTGATTGCTTGGTCAACCATCAAGTTGAAGCAGATATTCCTAGAATCAAACAAGAAACAAACCCACAATCTTCCTTGGTTAAAGCTAACATTCCAGTCACAACAAAGGCAACTGTTCTTCCTCTTACTAATGCAACTGACGCAGGAACAACCCACGTAAAGGAAAAAACTCCATCCATCCAAAATTTTGATGAAGAAATATTCTTTGAAACACTCAGTGTTTCTAATGCATCACAGTTGTTGTTTTTGCCGCCAAAGTTGCAGAGCCTAAGAATTAAGGGTTGCGAATCATTGGATGTCCTTCCAGATGATTTGCTAGACGGATTACCCAATCTTAAAGAGTTGAAATTGATGAATTGTTCTGATCTAAGATCCACCACTTACCCTCCTTCCCTGACTGAACTTTACATAAGCAAGTGTAGAAATTTCGAATTGCTCCCATCGTTAAAATCAAGAGAGAATCTTTCCTTTATTCACGGCTTGTCCATTGGAAATAGTTGTGATTCCCTCACTACCTTGACCTTAGATTTGTTCCCTAAACTCAAGATTCTTTCTATATGGGATTGTCCCAATCTAGTATCTTTTGATGTTACAGGGTGATCTTCCATTGGAGTGTTTTAAAATAAGAGATTGTCCTGGATTGACGTCTTTCCCAGGTGAAGGATTTCATACACCAAACCTACATACCTTCACCCTTTCCAATTGCAAGAATCTTCACATTATTTTTATTTAGATGTCCACATATTGAATGTTTCAGGGTGAAGGTTTTCTTCCCACCTCAATTTAATGTTAAACGGACTTCTGTCTCTTAAATGTCCAAAGCATGAGATTGTAGATAACTGTTTGGACATGACTCATGTTCTATACAGGAAAGAGGAGCTTTATGGAGGATTGGTTTGGTTAAGCAAGTAGATGGATTGTGCTATGCAAATAACTTGAGTTCTCCCAAATGATTTGTTCTTAAATGGAGCTCATTAATCACTTGAGCTCAATTATTTGATTCTTTTAAACAACTTTGCCATGTGGTGATTGAAACTACTGATATTTTGATGATCAAACGGAAACCAAAAACATGTTTATAACTTGTATGTACAAACAAATTAGAAAGAAAAATATAAGGCACACGTCTTAAAATTGTAATTTTCTCTTCCAGCTAGATACAATAAAATGACACATTGAAGATTGTAAATTACAAATGATAATCTAGGCTGCATCTTTTATATAAAATCATGGTGGTTTGGTGCAAGATCAAGAAAAGAGATACACAACTAACCCCTAAGCAAAGCTACATACAAACTGAATGTAAACTTATATAACTTATTGCACCAAGGCTACCCCCGTTTCAGGCAAAGCCAGAGAATTCGCGAGTGAACTTACATTTGAGTTCACTAACGAGCTGCGGCAGTATGTACTGTTCTCTTCACCAAAGAAATTTTCCAAGGATTCCCGCCAAGTTCTTCAAACACTACTATCAGGTTCTTTGTTGGCTTAAGCCAGGACCTTGGAACATGATACCTGCGACACCATTCCAAACAGAACACATGTAAATATGTCTATTCTTTCATCACTAGCCTCTTGTATACAGAAGAATAATAATATTAGTGGCATTGGATCTGGCACATTGTACCCAAAATAACGTGTCATTATCATTACTTAATAGTATGTCGCGACTATCCAATTTGGTCATTGAATTTGACATTGAGTAAATAATATCAGAGATGCATTTGATAACATGTCAAAACAGAGGGACGAAATTAAGTAATAGTTTGCAATTTAAGAGACCATTTTGAAAAATTGATAATATGAGGGACTAGATTGGTGCTTCCCTACGATTTCAAGGACCAACTTGAGTATTTACTCCACATTTTCCTAAACACTCAAAGAAGTAAGGTTGAAGTTATGTCTTGTATTAGAGAAAAATTGTACCATCTTTGAGTGGGTTGTCCACAACCAAGTTGGCACTTTGCAGGTCTGAATGTCCCAGAATAGTTGCAGGAATTGCAGTCACCCTTTGCATAAGCCATCCAATATCTTCCTATGCTCTGTCCATTTATCCATACTTGGCCCTTACCCATACTTCCCAGGTCCAAAGCCAATGGTTGGTTGCCATCAGGTGTGTTAAAATAAGCCTGGAGGTTTGAAGTTTTTGGTAAGGTTCTAGTTGAAGATCTCAACAAATTATACAATAACCTAGTAAACTGGTCTTACCTTGTACCATTTTAGTTGTGACCGGCTTGGAGTAGCTAGTGAATCTTGAACCCAATCATTAGCTGAGACCCCATCAGGTGTTACCAAATTCACAGCCTCTCCTTTTAGTCCAACCTATTCAACAACATATTGTACTTGATAACAATTTCTCTTTACATTGATTGAAGTTTAAGAATCATAAATTATATTACGTGTATTTTTTGTGTATCAGACCTGATAAGACCATTTATTATGCGACAAATCCTTCGGTCCATGGTCGAGACCATGAAGCACAACTGGACCAGTGATCCCTGTCTCCCATGCTTCATAATGTCGGCCAACATTCTTCCAATAAAAAATGGCAATAGCAAAAATAAAATAAAAATTCAATCAGTGACAAGCAAGGTGTCTGACAAGCAAATGGAAACACTTGAAGCAAGTTCGAGTTGGATTTAGAACCATGGTATTGAGCACTAACCGGCAATCCGACAGTCACGCTGAGAAGAGCAATTTTATTTGCTCCAGCATGTAGATTAACTGGCCCAATAAATGTGCAACTTCTCTGTTTCCTCGTCCCAAATGCCGACCCTTTAAAAGAAACCAGTCACCTTCACTTAACTCGGACTCAATAAGCAAATATATTGACTACTGTGTTTAACTGCGTGTCTCTGCATACCTAAAAATTGCCCGTTAACAAACACATGGACAGCATGTCCTGCAGACTGCACATTAATGTTGGGTTTGTGTCCTCCTCGAAAAAATGATTCTGATGAACTTATGTCAACACTGCAGCGTGCCAACCAAAAAACAGTAAGATTTGAAATGTTGAGAACTGAGAAGGTAGGATAGCATATTTTATGTGTAAGTAATCTGAAAGATGCTTATAATGGTCAAGTACAGGAATTTATTGGAAACGAAAACAAGTGAATTTCTTCTGCTTGAATTGGTATTTTAATAATGATACAATAGACACCTTCTAGAAAATTATTGTTTTGATATGAAACCAACAGCTCAAAAAGTTTTAGTAATTCACTGGAAATCTAGGAGATAACAATTATATGACTCATCTTACCTGGTTATGTACCATAGATAGTCACTGGTGTCTCTAGTAACGTTGAGGTGTTCTAAGAGTCCAGCAGCTGTAATCCTTGAACTTTCATCTAGAGAAGATAGATCTTCATCATAGGTCTCCCATGAGAACCTGGAACCGACAGGACGCATTTTTACCACTGACGTTTGAGTTTCCACCTTCATAAAGATATATTATTCCCGTCAAATACTTGATTGATGCAAACGACAAGGCTTAATATAGGAATAAAGTATGATGGATGAGAGTTACATCACATTTAAATGGTTATCAGTATCTTACGATACATGCGAGTCATATCTAGACTCGATACTACATTGTACTCAACCGGTACGTATCTCTAGTCTGTATCTATCTTGTACATGAATCTCACTTTGAATCAACATAGTATAAAAGGTCCTGCAATATGTTCTTACATTTGCAGTATTAAATACGGAAGTTCTGCAATCAGGAAGGATGCTTATGGACCATGGAGGCAAGTCATAGTGCCTGTTATTGAAAACCACAGTAGCAGCAGACTTTAGATGATAGTTTGCTAGAAAAGCTGCACATTCTGTAGTTCCTGCAGAGAATACATGAGCCTGGAAAATCACCAAGCACAGACAGAGAGAACAAGGTTGTCACCGCAATAGTACTTTAACATAAACAAGCACAGAACTAGAAGAGGGTTAGTTGCTTCAATATCAGTGACAATTTACCTGTTGAAGTGTTCCTAATGGTGTAACAGTAGGATCCGATGAAACCAAAGCATGCTCACATCGCTTGATAGCTTTATGAAGCTCCTTCAAATGACTATATTTTGGTTGCCTGACCAAACCTAAACATGGTGAAGTGCTCAATTGTAAAAGCTCTCTTTTGGTTCATGATGGAACAAGAACATCATTAAACTATCTTTAAGACCACTCAGGTGTTGAAATGATCCAAGAATCAACTCAACATGAGGTTCAGATCAAATGCATGTATATTTATGATACACTATTTCATAAGCGTGGCGAACTATATCTATACTATCCATTCAAATTCTCAGTGAATCACCTAGCAAACAAAAATATTGAAGAATCTGCTCTTGACAAGTATGATTTTCTTACCATATTCATCAATTGGAGCATCATAGTCATAGCTTGTAGTAATGAATGGACCGCCAGCTGATCGTCCAAAATTGGTTCCTCCATGGTACTATAGTTTATCATTATGGACAAAGGTAAAACTTAAGGTTCAAAGCAAAGCACCACATGTTTTCTTGCAACAAAAATAACTAAACCTTATCCGAATAGTTAAAGTTATTTCTGGAAATCTGAAAAATAAATTCATAGAAGGTGACCAACCATGTAGTAATTCACATATGAGCCACCCTTCTGAATGAAACGAGCAACTGCAAATGCTAGATCCTGAACTGGTCGCTGGTGAATTGCGCCACCAAAATCTGTAAACCTTATGATCATGGAGAACAGAAAGAAAGAGATCAGAAGAATAAAAGGGTGAGGAAATTAGACAATTATATCTAAAATCAGAGCAATATATAGCTTACCAGCCACTCCAAGACTCAGTCCACATGCTAGGCTTATATGGTTTATTCGGAGAGAAATCGTCACAGTAAAAACCATTACATGAATTAATCTGTAGGGGAGAATTGGATGGATCATATTCAACCCTCAATAAGTATATAATGATGGTGAGCCTAAATATAGAGCTTGAGACTCGATAATTTCAATTCTTGAACTCAATCAATCCCCCTTAAGTGTGACAGCTGAAGCAAACAGGTTAACCAAGAGAATGAAAGAGCTCACCACAGGATCTGGGGCATCATTTTCCTTGCACATCACCCAAGGGACTCCTGTTCCCAATCCAACAGCCATATTTGCAGCCCAGTTTAGGTATGCATGACCAGCAGCTCCCATTGCCCCGCTCTCTGGTCCGTATTCGTTTTCAATCTAGAAAGACAAATAATTTTTTCACATCAAAACTTTGATGTCGAATGCAGTATCATTTGATTTTTCTGTATATTTTTGAAATGTACATAGACTGTAGCAAAAGGTAAGAGAGGGATAGAGATAAACACACACAATATGTGTATTTTGTTGTTCAAATAACTTATCTGATCTAGAAAACAATAGGACTACATCTTGAAGTAGTAATTTGATGGTATGAAATATGAATTACACTTATGTTTCATCTACTCCTAGGTTTTTGAGCATTTCCTTCAAATGCGCACACATTCAAAAGAGAAATGCATACCTGAGAAAGAATTATTGGACCACCCTGAGACTGAAACAACTTTTCACTCTTCATCATTTGGACAATCTTCTGAGTAAAACCTTGCATTGCAGCCTAAACCCAAAATAAAATTTATATCAATCATATTATTCAAGACTCCGTCAAAACCAAGAAACCAAATTATTATCATAAAATCAAAACAAAAAAAAAAATCAACCTTGAAAGGCCCATTATCCGTTCTGAAGCTTATTCCGGGGACATACTTCAACCAAACAGGAATTCCTCTACACCATTAAAGAATAAAATTGTTAATCACAACAAAATTACATAAAAAGGAATGAAATTAAAATGGAAGCAGCAGCATGCATTATACCCAAAGTTCCACTCAGCGCATACATAAGGTCCAATGCGAAGATTGGCATAAAGCCCCGCTTTTTGCACCGTCTTAATAAACCTTACTAAATCATATCTTCCTTCAAAATTGTACTGCAATGCAACCCATAATCAGAAAAAAAAATAAAACATAAAAAAAAAAATATATTTTTCTCAAAAGGGCTTTCATGAAAATTACATTGCTAGGAGATGGTTCATGAACATCCCAGAAGACATAAGTGTCTATAACATCAAGACCGCCATGTTTGGCTTTCCTAATTAGATCTTCCCACATCTAAAAATCACACATTTGAAACAAATTACACACCAAGAACGTTAACTATTATAGAAGCTTGAAAATTGAAATGCAATTGCAAACATACTTCAGGGGTGCTTCTAGGATAGTGAATGGAACCAGAAATTAGGATTCTTCTTTGGCCATTGATGAGAAGAGACTTTCTATCATATGTAACATTGCTATGACAACCCAAAAACAAAACAAACAATGTTGTTACTACTACTAGGGATAGCTTTGAAACTGAAGCAATGTCCATGTCTCAAAGAAGAAGAAGAAGAATGGTGAGTGAATGAGTATTATGATGATGTTACTGTTATTAACTGATTTTCCATTTTCACACCTCACATGAACTTGTCTCGTAGATACCTTATTTAATTGATTGTGTCAGAATGCAAATTTATTTTTTTTGTTCCACTTTTACTTTGGGAGAAGATAACCGTTGGGTTTGGTAATGATACCAAACAAATGACGTTGCTAATTGAAGAAGAACATCATCATTCTCTTTAAATCCCACTCACTTTATATATTTCTTTCGATTAAACATATGTTTCCTTTATTACATCTCCTTGTTTATAGATTGTTTGGAGTTTCACATACAAGGGTGTATAAAATGTGTATGATCACTTATGCTATTAATTTATAGATGAGATTCAAATTCATTTAACAAAATATGGATAATTTCGTCAATATTATAATCATTTGAGTTAACTTTTGCAATGAACTTCACACACATTTAAAATCTATATTTATTTACAATATTTAACATCCATCTTCTATCACCATTATATGCAAAATAAAAATAAAAAACTACTCTTATTAAAAAAAAATTAAATGCAATTAATTTTTTATACTTTTATGTAAAACAAGATACGCCAAATTACTAAATTATCATTTTCAATATATAGTTGAAAATTTTACTCAACTATACACATTAAATGTTTTTGAAGTAAATGAAGAATATATTATGAATAAAGGCATTAAATTAAATTAAATAGTTTAAAAGTAGTTAATTTCTGTTTATAACCAAAATATAACGATGATGGTGCACCATTAGATCTAATAGATGCAAAATTTAAGGATAGCATTTTGGTGACATTGGGGTGTCAATGTCATGTGATATTGACCAGTCACAATGTCACAAGTGTACAAAAAGATAAAAAAATCATAACTTTCTTCTTTCTCATTAACAAGTATGGTTTAAGTTATGGTTTTTTGTCTTTTTGTACACTTGTGACACTGTGGTTGGCCAATGTCACATGACATTGACACCTCAATGTCGCCAAAGTGCTATCCAAGATTTAATGGTCTTTTTTCAACAAAAACATCAAATTGCATAAATCAATGAGGTTTGTAGGACCTTAGACATTCATGATTAAATATTAATGGAAGAAACAAACTTAATTAACATAAGTACATTTATTGGATCAAAAGCAATATTAATATTTTTTTTTTGTGTTAACTCATTGATTATTAGGGAAAGGGGTGATTTGGAAGTCAAATGAAATATAAGTAAAGTCGGACCAATATTGTTCCACCAAGAAACTAAACTCAGATTCTGCTAAACAATTTATTTTGAACAATAATAGCCTATAAAGAAAGACACCTACCTACATATGAGAGAAATAAATCTAGAAACATCACAATAAATAACACACGATAACATTGCATATTATTTTTATCATCGTAACTAACTAAGTATTTTTCATAATAAAAAACAATTTTTTTTTTTGCAAAATTAAGAGCATAATGACATCAAAGAGAATAAAGGATGTCCCAGCTCCCAACTAGGTAGACGCCTCACTCTAATTATTTCTCAAATGCTCGTATATATTATTAATAAGAGGGGGGGGGGGTACAAAAATTAAAAATAATTAAAAATTTGGAGGGACATAAAACCTAACTCGATAAATTCACACCAAAGTGTAGGTCAACTCAAACGGGCATTACAAACATTTAAAACCACCCAGGGGCTCCAACTTCTAATTCATCTTAATTCTTAACAAACACTTATCAAAGATAGATATTCAAGCTGATGTATGGACCGATCGTCAACACAAAAAATAGTCCAAGAACCAACAACTTCCTACAGTGATGACAATAGGCAATACTGACTCTTTAGAGCCCAATTTGTTAAGTGTCAGTCATACAAATGATTATGATAATAAAGTGGTTCGAAGTGAATCACAAAGACTGTGACATATATTCAAACAACACTGACACACGTCCTTATCTATGGAAACTGACAAAACTATACAAACATGGGAAATAATCAGAGCATTTTTGGACAATAACACGCATAACCAGTAGCAGTTATGGAAGATGCCCCAACTTTTGGCATGGAAGATGTAGTACCAAATACCAAAAAAGAGATTGTCGAATCACCACCAACCATCCAAAAGGATCTGAATACATCACCACAAACCCGACATTTTGCACACTTTGTAGAACGATGACAACCATGGGGAAGACGACACTGAAAGGTTGAGAAAATGGGTCGGGGCTTAGACCGTTGGAAAGAGTAAGGTCTTAGGAACAACCATTATCGTACAAGGGTCGACAATAACGACGAGAAAACAACATGACTCGTCGCGGAGGGGACCTAAAGTTATCTACGGCGTGTTCAAATTCGATCTAACCTCAACATTTTCTTTATATCCCTACAGGGGGTTAGAGGTGGTATGACTGCAATTAGCGCATGTGTGCCACTAGAAGCATATGCACGTGTCCTAAAAAATAACATGTTAGGAAGGAGTTAGGAAGACAGCACCCTAAAATGACAAGTTACGACAACACCTTAAATTGATAGTTTTCCTAAAAAATAAAAAAAGAGCAATAAATTAGGAAGGAAAACGACAAATTACATCTTATGTGTCGTACTCAACTATGTATGTTCTGTACTTCAATTGAAGTTTGGTGACAATCTTGTCCATCTCAGTAACAGGATGAGTTATCAAAGGACCTACAAATCAATGGAAAACATGTTACAAAAAGTATGACAAAAAAGTTGTAGGGTGACAACATGTTAGCAAGCACTTGAGCAATAAAGTGTTCATAAGTTGCAAATCGAAAGAGTGGCGCCAAAGGATAATTAGCAAAATATAGTGGGATTTAAAATGCACAATTCAAAAACACTATTGATATATGTTTTAGTATGTTATATGCTTCAAAAAAATACTACTAATAACAATCCAAAAACCATTACTTAAGTTATATGCTTCGAAAAACATGATTTTTTAGGTGTCTATCTAATAAAACAACACATGCGTACACATTTTGTTCCATAATTAATTCTTTTTGAGAAGTTGTTCCATAATTATTAATACAATTAAATTGATGATGATATTATTAGTTAAAAACAATGACCACCAGTGAAATAAATGACTACTTATTTAACAAAACAAAAAACCACCAATTTCTGTTGTAGAATCACTTTCCCCTTTCTCTATATGCAATACGATCCAAGGAAAGGTGATTCTCACCTCAAAATTCATTCACAATTGCACAACTTTGCTTGCAAAGAAAGAAATAATAAAAGTATACATAGGAAATAAAGGCTAACAGCAGAATAAGATTTTGAACAAAACAAAATTCAGATTAAGTTCAAAAAAACATGACATTACATGACACAGTCTGAATCCTTAGATAATAGACCAAGAAATTGCGAAAAAAACTAATAAGAAAGACTGCCAAAATTGGTGTAAACATCTCAAACTAAAAACAAAAAACGCAAAAATGATATTCCGATTCTCAAAAAAATATGCATATCGATAAAATGCATGTTAAAATAGAATACCAGTTAAGGAGTGGTATGAGAGGAAGGTTGTAAGGTCACGTCCTTCCATTTGCAAAAATCAAAATATCAAAATATATGATTCTTCTGTTGTCTGTGTAATTTACCACGATTTAGTTTTTTTTTTTTAGAGAAACACGGTTTAGGGTTTGCTATATATAGTCGAGTTTGCATGAAAATTAGGGTATTCTGTTTGTAAACGTATTAAATAAGTGTACAACAACTTATCAAAAAAAAGTCTACAAAAACAATAGATATATACAAATGATGACACAACTGGATAGGAATGAAAAGTTCATCAGTGAGGAGAAATATTAGGGATTGTTGCATGTTAGATGGAATTTGTTAGGTTAAATTGGTGCGCTGCATTTTAGATGGAATTTGTTAGGTTAAGTTGCTGCTAACCTAATGCAACATTTTAGAGGGAAATTATTAGGTTAAGTTGTTGCAGACCTAACAAAATTAATAAATAAGGATAATAAAATAGACAGATAGAGAGACAACCTCCGTTGTCAATCATAAACAAATTTTGACTTTTTAATTTTATTCAATTAATGAATTAATGATGTATGTGGGAAATCGAATAAACTTAAAAAGTCAAAATTTGTTTTTCTCTAAAATTATCTGGCACAAAATTGGCTTGTCTAGCCCTAGCTTCTTCTCAACCATTTATGCGCATGACTGGATCAAAGAGGGAGCAAACTGTGCTCGCTCCATTATGTTCCTTGATGGATTGTGGTGGACGTGGAGGCATCGAAACTTGATGTGCCTCAATAACAAAACTTGGTTTATAACTCGCCTTTGCATCAACATTAATAACTCAGTTGATCTCATCAGATCTGCTTGCAAAATTCTACTTCTTCTACTCCTTCTGACCAGTCAATGAGAAGGAACAACAACGGTAATATCTGCGCTATTCTAAATGTTGATGGTAGCTGTATCAAGAACCCCACCCGTGCGGATTTTGGTGGTATTATCCGCAACAATTCAGGCAACTATTTGTCAGGCTACTCGGGTTTCACCTACAACTCCAAAGATATTTTGTTGGCTAAACTTTCTGCAATTCACCAGGGGCTCAAGCTGGCTGTAAACATGGGAATTGAAGAATTGGTGTGCTACTCAGACTCCCTCCTCTCCATAAACCTCATCTCTGGTGTTACATCGCAGTTCCACATCTATGTTGTTCTTATTTAGGATATTAAAGACATTTTGGCTACTCGAAGTTTCTCTATTCAACATACCCTCAGAGAAGGCAATCAATGTGTGGATTTCATGGCTAAATTGGGAGCTTCAACAAATGCTGAGTTTACAACCCATACTTCTCCTCCAGAGGATTTACTCTCTCTTCTGTCTTTTTCTTTTGTCACTATTTCGCTTTGTAACAAAAAAAAAGTCAAAATTTGTTTACAATTGACAACGGAGAGAGTAGATATTATAATTATCAATTAAAGTTTACAATTTTGAACCCCTAACTCTCGGAAATTGTTGTCCCAATTATAAAGAGTTACATCTTTAAAAAACCAATTTTTTTTAAAATAAAAAACTATTAAAAGCAATTTGATATTGTAATTTTGTTTTCAAAGAATATAAAAATAAACATACTCATTTTCTGTAGGGAAAATTAAATATCACGTGTTTTTTTTTTCCTTTTACATGGATTGCTGTCAATTGTCATAAATTCAGCTCATTCTCAAAAAAAAAAATTGTCATAAATCTAGCTAAAGAAAATTAAAATGTGTTTCCGCCCATATCCCAACAAATTACTCAATAAATAACAATGAGTGGAAAAAATTCAAAGGTTTTTAATTTTTTTTTAAGGAAAAAAAGGTTTTTAAACTTGAAAAGGAATGATTTAGAGCCTCTTTGAAACACTTTCCAAAAACTCTTTTTTAGTTTTTAAAAACTTTAAAATTAAAAACTTGTTTGCTAAACTATTTTTAAAATTACAGTTTTGGAAACTGTTTTGAATTTTTTAGTTTTGGGGACTAAAAAACTAAAACATGTAAAATGATAACTATTCTGAGAAGAAGATTTGTATATTTCAAAAACTGAAAAAAAAAAAAACTATATGAAACAGGCCTAAAACATAAACAATATAAATAGAAATTGAAAAAGCAAACAAAAATGTTCAACTGAATTAGTTTATCAACGTACTTTATGTTTTAACTAATTACAAACGATATGAAAACAAAATGGGGATGTAGCTCAGATGGTAGAGCGCTCGCTTAGCATGCGAGAGGTACGGGGATCGATACCCCGCATCTCCAATATTTTCCTTTTTTTTTTTATATTTTTCTTTCTTCCTTTTATTTTCTTTTGACATTTTTGGCACGGGTCATTTATTTCTGTTTCATTATCGTCTAAAATGAAAGGCCCATCTGGTTATTCTTAGCTGGTACATAAAAATGATTAAACCAAATAAAAAAAATTAGATTAAACCAAAGATAAAAAAAATTAGATTAAACCAAAGATAAAAAAATTAGTCAAATAATAATAATAAAAAAAACCCCTCAAAAAGAAAATAGGACCCCTCAAGAAAACAAAAATAAATAGGACCCCTCAAGAAAACAAAAATAAATAGGACCCCTCAAGAAAAAATAGGACTAAACTTATTGACACTTTTAGTATTTATTAGACACAAATAAACATTTAATTTTATTAACTAGATTTGACATAATGGTTTTATAATGCAATCTTTTAATATAATTTTTTGTAGGTGCTTTGCATTTTTAATGGAAACAGTATGAACAGTGGGTAAGGAATTGTTTCTAAGTTTTTACTAAAAAAAAATAAGAAATATCCTTGCTGCATATTAGAGGAACCCTCTACTTTACATTTGAACTTGCTAAAGTGAGGGCGTAATCAGATAGTAAATTTAAAAAATGTGTTGTATTTTGTATAAGTAATTTTATTTGTGGCGCAATTAATTTTTTGTTTTTACTCAATTGACTCGATCAATTAAGTTATATCCAATAACACTCGAACGTGATTGTAAAAGATCTCTTACATACTAAGTTACACTCAAAAGCACTTGTGATTGTAAGATCTTTTGCAAATTAACCAGAGGTCCTAAGTCTAAATCATCTCGAGAATACATCAGCAAAGAAAACTCGGTTAAAATTTTTTAATTAAGTTACAAACTTTTTATGTAATTATATAGATATAGCGATAACTTATGATTTATTAAATAATTCTTCTGAGTATTGGATCGCTTTGGTTAAGGCCTAAAGTAAGAACTTTAGTGGCATCGCCAATGGCCCTGTCCAGCTTTGTAAATGGAGATATCTTTTTTCATTTTATTAAAAAAGAATAAGAATTGATGCTTTGTTTAACTGAGTTTAGTTTAAATGAATTAATTGTCACAAATATGAAGTGTGTTTTAATGGTATTGTTGTTTGCGTAATAAGTTTTTACATTAAGAACTGATGATTCATATCAAGTGTGCATGAAAGCTAATGTCAAAGTTATTGTTACTCTTGCTAATCTTGATATAAAAAATCATCGTGTTTCTAAGTTGTGCTAAAACATTTCTAAATTGTTTTTTATTTCTCTAATACATGAGAGTAATCAAGTGAACTTTATTTTATAAAATATCATTGATCGTTATGTTTGATGTGAGTATGCAATCCAATACAAAAATTTCAAAGTATTTTAAAGGGATTTAACCGTCATCTCATTTGTATCTAATTTACTTAAACTGATGATAGTTAATCAAATCTAAATTTTAGCGTGTCACACACACTTTGAAATTTATGTACAGTCATCTCCTTTTTGTTCAAATTTTATAGTAATTTTCCTACACAAGATCTAACAGTGTTAATATTCTTTTATTTATGACGAGAAAATAAGTTGTCTGTTCTTTCATTTTGTCCTAGAGTTTTTTCCTCCTTATATAATTAAATTCCTCTTTTCTTATATCTTATTTTAGCTTGATATATTATTCCGTCACTCATATAAACATATTTTTGTTACATTATGATGGAATCTATTCGGAATAATTCGTTTGAATAATTTAGTTCCATTACTTTTAAGACGCGGAATAAACTCATATCCCAACATCCACTTGCTCTTAATTTCTGATTGTCGCTGGAAGAATTTTAATTAGGATAAATGTTGTCTCCAAATATTAAATAGACTCTAACTGCGTACTTACCCATGCAATCTAAGCCTTAGATTTTTATTTTTTTTTGCACCCTTGAGAGCTGGGTGCTGTTATGCAATCACATGATGTTGGAATATAATTAGTGATTATGACCTTGTTATTTATATATAGCCAGCAAATATAGGGGGAAAAATTCTAATATAGTCATATAACAAAAAGAAATAGTGTTTGGTTACACACATATAAAAAATATTTTTTAATAATAATGAAAAAATTGATAAAAAAGATGATTGAATATTTTAAAGAGAATTTTTTTATTGTATACAAACATTATTGATTTTGTCTTGTGACCATAAAAGAATACCTTAATATGCAGACAGATACACCTGCTATGTTAAAATTGTCGAATTAATTAATTAATCAATCAATCTTGCCAATGAATGGAAAAGAAAGAGGTTAGAAGAGAATGTTCACTTGGGATAATTTTTGGCGTTTTGCTTTTCCCTTTTACACTTGATCAGCTTGATCTGCACCCACGTGAACCATCCTTCAATGGTGTCCCCACACAGATCATTCGTATCTATACGTGGACCCTACGACGTGCCTCTACTCACTCCGGTCTCAAATATAAGAAAAGATTCTTCTTTTAGATTCATCGAATAATTAATGTATCTGCTTAACAATGTAGACCAGATACATTAACTACTCAATGAATCTAAAAAAAGAATTTTTTTCTTATATTTGAGACCGGAGGAAGTACCTGTAAGGAAAACGCTTAAGTCTTGTATTTTTTCTTTGGTAGAATGAAAAAAAAAGGAAAAATGAACCTAAAAATAAGATAAGCCAATGCATCAAGTCTCAACACTCACTTAACAAGATAAGTCAGGATATCAAGTCTGCTAAAAGCTCACACCTAATCTTGAACAATGTTTGAATTTGATTAGAAAATCTATGTAATGGTTGTCCTCTCTAAACACATGTTAAAAATAAATATTATAAAAATATGTTTGTTTGAATCAAAAATCATCACTAACAAAAAACTGTATACATGCATATGTGAGTGATCATATAAGACTTATGTGTATGCACACATAAGTCTTATATGATCATAGATACAACAAAATCAACTATAGATTAATCAAAATTTTCAACAATATTAACCATAAATAGATCTTTTCTGCTTAATTTCTACCTCTATTCACCTTTAAACACGCTCAAATCGTTTCTATTTGGGATATTGTACTTGAGTGACATTTGCTTTTGGTGATATTAGTGACATTGGTCATATCTTTTTCTCTTAATTAATCACTCTCTCATCTAAATAATTTATTTTGAGTAATGCTAGCAACACTCTCTCAAACACTCACTTCCACATTTGTTTAAATTAAGGTGAGTCTCGCATTTTAGAAATGGGATATACATTAATGTCATCTAATAAGATAGTAAATGTTAGAGTGTTTAAAAGAGAATGTCCCTAGCATTTCTAATATTCATTCACTATCCTCTCTCTTCTAAAATACATTAATGTCATTGATGTTTCCAAAAACTATGTTACCAAGTGAAACCCTTCAATCTGTGGTTTCTCTGTTTTTTTATCGATAAATATGTTAAAATCGTTTCAATTTGTGGTTGTAAACTACACAAGTATTGCCCCTTTACAATCATTCACACGCTATTCTGTAGATTTTTTTCTTCTCAAATAAGTTCAATGACAAAACTCAAATAAATGAAGAATCTTGAATTTAAACTCGCATTTTACGCATCACGTATCAAATGTCATTGCACTTCCCAATTATTCTACAAAAACTTCTTTATATTATTGCAAAATGACATACTCCCTCCGTCCCAATTTATAAGCAAAAAACACAAATTCACTTTTATTAAGAAAACTAAAACATAGTAGTTTGAGTTATAGTTTTTTGTGTTCTTCTTGGAATAAGTTTCATAAAAAGATGTAAAAACAATTCTTATTGGATAATGATTATGGAGCAAATAAAAAGGAGAACAAATTCAATGCAATTTGCATTTAATTTTACCTTGGAAAAGATGATTTTTTTGAACAAACATAATAATAACATAAAAGTTGGTATTTTTGGCTTATATTTTGAGACGAAGAAAATGAGATTTTTTTGCTTATAATCTGAGACGGAGAGAGTAGATACTCAATATATTACTCCCTTTGGTCTTTTTTATAAAAAACAAAAATGCTCATTTCTTTCTTCCTTTTTACTATACAATGGTGACATTTTTTAAAAAGTATTTAATGCAAAATTTAATTCATGTCCTTATTTATTACGGGGAGAGTATTTAATGCAAAATTTAATTCATGTCCTTATTTATTACGGGGAGAGAATATTAAGAGTAAGTAAGTTGGTGGAATGAGAGTAATAAATATAGTAAATTGATAAGGGTTGCGCTTTTTGAAGATAATATTGCTTATTTCTTTAGTTTATGTTTTGATGATGTCTAGATAGCTAAGTTATTTGATGTTGTTCATTATGTTGATTTGTTCTAGCTTAGAAACTTGTTAAAGCACTTAGTAAACCATGTCTCATTCTGTCATGTGATCCCTTGTTGTCTTGTGTGGTGTCGTGTATAGAAAACTTCTCTTTTGTGTGTCAAAATCCTTCTTTGTGATGGTTGAATCGATTCAAATTTTCATGACTAGCATCACAGTGAATCTATTCAAATTATATTGAATAGATTCAAAAGCCTCTATGACTTTGGTTGAATAGATTCAAATTCTCATGACTAACATCATAGTGAATTTATTCAAATTATATTGAATAGATTCAAAAACCTCTATGACTTTGGTTGAATAGATTCAAAATAATTTGAATAATATCAATCTTCATCCGGGGATTTTTCAATCTATTCAAATCATGTTTGATGCGTATCAATCTTCATCCGGAGATTTTTTAATCTATTCAAATCCTGTCTGATATGTATCAATCTTCTTAGCACATCTAGCTTGTCTCTTAATTGTCTGAATCGATTCACACATTAAGTGAATCGATTCAATATATTGTTTTTGGCCGATGTTTTGCTCTTGCCACCTTTTTCTATATATACTCAGTTCCTCATAACACCCAAATCATTGAATCATTTGCAACTATTCACTCTAGGTCTCAAAAACTCATTGCACATAAATTCTACAAGATTAAACACTTTTTCTTAGAATCACTTTGTTCTTTGAGTCACATTGATTTGCTAGGGGTGCTAGTAAGGATTGTAAGTTCGTTCTTTCAAGGAAATTGATTGGGCTTATTCAAGGTTCTAAAGTGAAGTGAATAATCTCATTCCACCTCCAAAGGACTTGGAAATCTTTCTAACCGTTCTTGAAGTCGAAGGGGATTCGCTTACCAGACGTAGCATTGAAGGCTCGAGTGAAGAGTTTGAAGGGGTGCACGGGTATTCAAGGATTTGAAGATTCAAGGAGCATCAAATTCAATGGTTATTTGAAGTTTGGGGGAGTGATTGCATAGGGGTTGAAGAATTAGGTTTAATTTCAAAGAACTCTTGAAAACATGTTGTATTCAACATTAATTTGTTACATTGTGGATGACCTTGGTGAAGGCGTACTTCATCAAGAGTAGACGTGGCTCTAGCGAGAACGAGAAAGAGTGAACTACTATAAAAATATCGGTGTTATCTCTCTTTACTTTTTACTATTGCATGTGATTAATTAATTAAATAATTGTTAGGATAATTGCTAGTGTTGATCTAAGTTGTTTTTCGGCAAAAGATAATCTAATTCATTGAATTAGGTTTTAACTAATTTGCTTTGATCAATTGATTTCAACATCTATTCAATTCTTCAAGTTCATATGCATTGTGTTTTCAATTGATAGCTTAGTAATCTTGTTCATATAGGTTTGGTTTGAAATTGTCTAAAAGTTTTGTATTTAGTTCAAGGTTTATTAAAGATTTATTGTATATAAGATTTGTATCATAAATCTCTCGATTCTAGATAAAATCTTATCTCACATAGATTTATCTTTTTGTAAATTGTTGTGATTGTTCGCAATAGACATCCATTAAAATTATGTCCGTCACAGATTTTGTCTGCAAATATCTACAAGTACTATTTTTAGGGTTTTTTTCTTTGTCGTCCTATAAAAAAAAGCAAGGGTACCAACAATATTTCCATAATGAGGCACATGACTGGTGGCTTGTCCCACGTGCCTTTCCAAACTCAAGGTCTCTCAACCCTCCTCTCCTCAGGTTCTAGTAGTTATTGCGTGTGTCTCTCTATAAATTGAGAGGATTTGTATCTGAAATCCGAGACACACACAGAGTTATGACTCAGACTCCCATTCATCACATTATTCACAACCAACAGTCACACCACGCGCACACTTTCGTTCTTTTCTTTTCTTTTATTCTTTCACTAAATTGCACTTATAGTATAGAGATTGGAAAGAAGGAAATGTAAGGTAGCAAGCTAGAGAGAAGAAAGTAAGATCGAGCAGCAAGAATCTTTTATCTCATTTCTGCAAATTGGCTTTCGTACAAAATCTTTAAAGTGAAAATCCTGCTTACGTTAATCCACACCACAACGCTGCTCCAAGATTTTATTCTCTTTGGACCTAGTTTCCCAACATTTTTTTCTTTCCATAACCCACTTTTCTAGCTAATTACATATGGGTCGCACATGCACGTAGCTAGGGGCTTGTATAATTAGTTTTCCGTTATATATATACAATATCCTAGATAGGGTTAGAAAGAAAAAAAAAATCATCAATGGCAACCGTGAAGAACAACATCAAGAACGTTGTTATTATTCTGTTGGCATTCACCATATGCCGTATAATTGTATCTGAAGGATTAACAGTGGATCAAATGGAGATCCTCCACATAGGACTTGACGGTGAAGTGAGCACGGAGGACACTGAATTAGAAGCAGCTTCATTGGATTTTGGGAGGTTAAGCAGCAAAGGAGAGACATTTGCGGTAGTTCGACCAGCGTCGGCCAATGACGTGGCAAAGGTAGTTAAAGCGGCAAACAAGTGGACGCCGTTTGCCGTGTCGGCCAGAGGGCACGGTCACTCAATAAACGGACAAGCGGATACAAGGATGAAAGGAGTGGTGATTGAAATGGGAAAAGGTAGTGGAGGAATTAAGAGTCCTCGAGTTTGGGAGAAAGAAATGTATGTGGATGTTTGGGGTGGTGAATTATGGATACATGTTTTGAAGGCAACATTGGAGTATGGGTTAGCACCTATGTCTTGGACTGATTACTTGTATTTGTCTGTTGGTGGTACTCTATCTAATGGTGGTATTAGTGGTCAAACCTTCAATCACGGTCCTCAAATCTCCAATGTTTTTGAGCTAGATGTAGTTACAGGTAATTAATAAGTTAATTGCTTTGCTACTTAATTAATTACTACTATAAAATGCATTCTTCATTCTTCCATTTTACTAGTACTGTTCTCGTATTGGTATTTCATGCTGTGTGTGTACTTGTGTATTATATAATATAGGAAAGGGTGAGGTGTTGACGTGTTCAGAAGATCGTAATTCAGACTTGTTCCATTCTGTTCTTGGTGGCCTTGGACAATTTGGAATCATCACAAGAGCTAGAATTGCTCTCCAACCAGCTCCTCAAAGAGTATGTTCATATCTTTCCTTCTCTCTCTTACGTACCTTCATTATCTGATTCGCCGATTCTTATACAATTTTACGGTGAATTTGTTCATTCTTTGTAAGTATATTACATGTCTCACCCTCATGACCCATCATATTTAAAAATTCATTTTGACGTTAAAAAAAACACTAATGTTTTGTGATGAATTGCCCATAGTACCAAAGATTTATTACACATGAAAGAGAAGAAACTTTGAGCAACTAGATTTTGACCACCATAAGTGGGTGGTTATTATATGAAAGAATACATTTAATATTAATTTTTAAAGATTAAAATGACATTTTTAAAATATAAATATACATACATCCATTCAAAAAAATGTGTAAAAAAGTTGTGATGTTTTCAAGTCGGTACAACATGCATGGTTTGAATTTGTTGATAGCTGTGGCACATGATATGTCTTTTCTAAGAAATCTTTCTTCTCATCAGCAAATTAAAACCTAACAATTAAAAATGGTCGTTTTCAAGAGGATGATTTGGTAACTCCCCTCTTAATTCCAATAGCTTACGTGTCGCCTACTTGCTTGCACCTAGACCAACTCAAAGGAAAATTATGACTAGCTAGTAACCAAACTATTTAAATTTCGGGCCATGCTAACAAATGTGGGTAAGATTATTATTATATTTTTTTAAAGAAAAATGTGCATAAGATTATTTGTAAAGGATTTAAAAAAAATGAAATTATTGATAAGCTTTATCTAGTAAAAGTTATATTTTTAAGTTTTAAGGTGTTGAATCCATCATTCTCAATGCAAAAGTTTATTTTTGGACTTCTTTACAAGACACTTGTTACTACATGTTTTAAACTTAATCATGCAGATTTCTTGTTATATAATGTCATGGATATATATATATTAAACAGGTTCGTTGGATACGAGTTTTGTACTCGAATTTTTCAACCTTTTGCAAGGACCAGGAGTTTCTCATCTCTCTACATGGGAAACCAGCGAGCCAGAGATTCGATTATGTTGAAGGTTTTGTGATAGTGGATGAAGGACTAATCAATAATTGGAGGTCCTCCTTTTTTTCACCGAGTAATCCTGTTAAAATCAGTTCTCTTAATGCTGATGGAGGTGTTTTGTACTGTTTGGAGGTGACGAAAAACTACCACCGAGGAAATTCTAATTCTGTTGATGAGGTACGTATTATACACACCATGCCCAAACATATATATTTTCCTTGTTTGTTTGTGTGAATTGTGATAGTTACTATCATTGCTTTCGGTGTTACTATTAATATATTAACCGTTAAACTCTCTTAATGCGCTATGACAATGAAACATTTGTACATCGTAATTTTGTTTTTATAAAATTAGGTTATTTAGTGTATAATGTCCGTATTGAATTTGAATTCCTTGCTTTCACTGAATCCTATATTCAATCATTTGAAACATCATTGGTTGTTCAATTAAGACCGGACAATGTCACTATAAAAATTAAGATTGTGCAATCCAAAATAATGGATATTTTAATTTTCAGCAAATAGCGAGCTTAAATTTGAATTGTCTATTTTTATTGAACAACTTTCGATATCATATTCCGACTAAGATAATGTTGGAAATCCACCTTCAAAGGAGTGAAATCCGTCAATGTTTTGGTTATTAACCATACGAGTGATAAGGTGTTTTCAACCCCTCCATCGAAAAATAAAAATAACGAGTAAACTATCATTTAAAAAATACATGCTTGATTCTTCTAAATTATGAACCCTAATAAAGCAAACAGACAAAGATGAAAGAATGAGGTTTGTTGGTTAATATATTCGCATAATAACTTATAGATGGCAAATAGTTTTAGCAATTGTAATTTTAAGTTAGTTAATTATATATGAAAAATACTTTTTAACTTGGATTCAATTAAAGTAAGGGAATCACTTTCTGCCCCCCATGTTCATGTGTTCAAGACAAAACATGACATATTTTGGTTTGAACTTTAAACTGCGCCGGCAGCCCACTAGATTATTCTCTTTCTTTTAGCTTTCCTCAATCCATGCAAAAGATAACTACGTATAATATAAAGATGCTCGATCGTCCTAACAAAAGCAGCCGCTAACTTCTTTTTCATTTTTTTTTTAAATTTAATCTATATATGTAAATATACACTCATACACCTATACACTCGTTAACCTTTTTCAGAAAATATTTAGAGTTAAAATATTTCGGGTCACTTAAAAAATATAACGACAACGGACAAAAAGATAGGCTTACAGATTTTTATTGTGTGAACGTCGTTTTATGTGCAGGAGATACAAGCTCTATTGAAAAAGTTAGATTTTATAGAAACATCAGTGTTCACAACGGACGTGCCTTATGTGGATTTCCTGGATCGTGTACATAAGGCAGAACTCAAACTTAGATCCAAGGGTTTATGGGACATTCCCCATCCATGGCTCAATCTTTTTGTTCCAAAATCAAGGATAGAAGATTTTGATAAGGGTGTGTTCAAGGGCATTTTGGGAAATAAGACAAGTGGGCCTATTCTCATCTACCCTATGAACAAAAACAAGTAAGTTTATTTCCGGAATGATCCATATATGATATATATTTGCTTAACTTGTCATTTTTCATGCATATCGACTAAAATAATAATCATATTCATGCATGTCCTAGTCATATAGAATAAAACCACTGTATGTTTGCAGGCGTGTATAAATCCACTCGTCTCATAAACGACATATTTGTTGCTGACATCTTATCGTTAGGTGTTAAGGTCTTTTGAGAGAGAGAGAAAGTATAGGATAGTGAAGTCTTTTGATCTTATATAAAGAGCAATGTTATCTGCACAACTAAAATTAAACAACTAATGCAACACTTTTTAATATTGTGAGGAGCACACAAATCAAAATAACTAAAAAATTATTATAAAATAATAAAAAAGGTTGTTGGTTGTACAAAAATGATGTTCATATATCATTCCTCTATATAAAAACAATAATTGTGCACCATAATAATATATGCAACTAACTAATTGTCTAATATTGCCAATTAAATAATTGTGGTAATTAATGATAATGTGAGTGTGGAGATTCTCTACAAATTATAATATGAAAATACTATATCGGTACGTATGTTTTGTTTGTACGTGCATTATACTTAGTCAGGCCCACAATAATTCATGAAATAGGTGGCGTTAGTTTATAAGATCATCATAGAGTATGTGCTTGTAGTGAAAAACTACTAGTGTCACTAAACAAAAGAATAAGGGACTAAAGAATGCTTATCCAAGTGGAAATGGCAAATGTGGAAATTAAGAATAACAACCATGCACATCAATATGTGCATGTAGCAGGAAGAGATTAAGACACGAGGGTTGTAAAGAAAATCTGCATCAATGCCAGCTAGGAAATGCCACGCTTTTTCTTTCCCTTTGTGTAGACCAGAAGCAAACAAAAATGGACGGATGTGATCATCCAAATGGAAAGATTATGCTGTCAGAAGATCTTCAATAAGGACCCACACCTGGAAGGTAGGGATGTCTTGCTACTAAAACCTAGTTGAATTGACACAGCCGCACCGCATGCAATCAAAAAATAGAAGAGAAATGATATTTGTACAACCATTTTGTGACAACTTTTAGACAACTTTCTTTTTCATACTCACATTATGTTCTTTTCCTCTCTCATCATTTTTCTTTCTCCATTGTTTCTAACCAATAAAAAAAGAAAAAAAAATAAGGTTATCATCAAAGTTATCTCCAAATAGATATACATATATTAGAGAATTGGATGTTGTCAAATCTCTATTCTTATTGAGAAATGATAATTTGACAACTAAAAAGTTGTCCCACACCATGTATTGATACGGTTTTGAGTATAAATTTAATTTTTTAATATTCCTTACCATCTTGAAATCCGTGCATGCTTGGAATTGCTTGATGGGATGTATACGCTGTGAGCAAGGTTGTAGATCTTTGATTGTCAATATATCATTGCCCATTTTTATTCAACATTTCATTTTTCTTTTTTCATCAGTGTTAATTTATCACAACTATCATTTCATTCTTTAGATTCTATGTAAAAAAAATATTTGTCAATATATCATTCCTCATTCTTATTCAACATTTCATTTTTCTTTTTTCATCATAGCGTTAATTTATTACAACTATCATATCATTCTCTAGATTCTATGTACAAAAAATATTTTTCATATATGAATTAAGGTAAATTCTAAGATGTAATCCATTAACATTTTTCTTATAAAATTCTATGTTTGATATATGTAATGGAGTACATGTGATTATTTTTTATTTTTTGAAGGATACATGTGATTAATTTTAACTAGTTTTGTGTAACTTACCAACATTTTTCTAAAGGTAGTTTAGGTCTCTCCTATGAATAAATAAAGGATTAAACCACCGATTAGTCTGATTATTTTCAAAGTACCTTAGATTCAAACTATTTTTTTTCAAACAAACATTCAACTGCAACTCTTGTTTAATAGATAATTATGCTCACATTGTTTAAATTACACACACGCATGTTAATTTTGCAAAATAAACAAGTGTCATTTAAAAAACAAACGGAATTGAATGGATAACTATGATAAGTAATAAGATATTTAAACAAGCTAAGTAATAAGATATTTGAGAACAATTTTTCTTTTGTATGAACAAAAAACGTGCAGATTCCATGTTGGCCTGACAAGTCAAACCATTGCTAACAACGTAGGTAAAATACAACTACTGTCTTATACCGTTTTGCATCATTGCTTGTATGAAAAGAAAAATCCAAAACATGATTTTAGTGATGGATTGTAATGAGATTTTGGTGTTAGGTGGGACCATCGGAGCTCGGCGGTGACACCAGATGAGAAGGTGTTTTACCTGGTGGCATTTCTGAGATCAGCTTTGGATGCCGAGACACTTGAGCACCTGACTAATCAGAACCGTCAGATCCTGGGATTCTGCCATGATTCGAAGATAGGGGTGAAACAGTACCTGCCCCATTACACAACAATACAAGAGTGGATGGACCACTTTGGAGATAAATGGACCCAATTCAATGCCATGAAGATGCAATTCGACCCTCAACGAATCTTAGCAACAGGCCAGCGAATATTTCATTTTGAACCTTCCACCGTTATTACTAAGGATGACATGTAATGCAGCAAAAGAAATAAACTCAGAATGATACAAGTGTAAAAAAGATAAATAATTAGAGAGTAAACAGTGTAGTACTATAATGCTTAGGAGTTAGAAGGATTGTTACAGGAAAAAATAATTGAAGAATTAGGAATAGTTTTTTTTTTCTTCCTTCTTTTTCACTTCCAAAGGTGGTGCATCTGCTAATTGTGCAAGAAGGTAGTTAAGGTGTTGCTATCAGAAGGTTATTGATTGAAATGAAGTTGGGTTATTGTTAATTTGTTGTCAAGGAAAAGGTTTAAAGATTTGGTAAATGGGACTTGATCTAAGAGAAACGTGGGGCCTTTTTGGGGGAAGGGGAGATGACATTACACATGACATGTCTCAGAGTAGCGCCCGTGATCCCGACCACCCGTCTGATTTGGTTGTCTTGTCCACATACAAGCAGCTGTTTCCAGGGTCCATTTCTTTGGAAGTTTGCCATCTCTCCTGTTTACAATTTTCATCCTTTAAATTAGACAATTAACTTGGTGTCTATTTTCATGAGCAGTTAGTTTGAAAAAAATCAATGATTTTGATTTAGCTACAAAGTATAACTTGCCACAATGACACTGTAATTTTGTTGACAGCTGCATAGTATAACTTTTGCCAAAATTATGGTAGTTCATCATGAATCATGATTCTGACAATCCAACCACAAATATAAATATGCACTTAAATATCAAATTCCTCGTACATATAATTTCATCAGGTTGTCCATCATTAATTTGAGAAATTCTACCACCGTAACTAGTTTTATATTCAATCTCCACACCGATTGTTTCGTCCCCGTGAGCTTAGCTCAATTGGTAGGGACATTGCATAATTTATGCAGGGGCTGGGATTCGAACCCCAGACACCCCACTTCTCCACATTTAAATGTGTGAGCTCCAGCCACTAGGCTACTAGACAAAAAAAAGAAGAAATAGGAGTGTTTCAAAACAATACCATTAATTCATTTGAACCAAAAACTAACTTTAACGGCCTGTCGTCAGAACCTAATGCCTAGATTTGAATTTGCATTTGACATTGGCAGAAACCAAAAAAATAAATTCTAGATATCCAATTAAGAACGGCTGGGCAGGTAAATAAAACAGTGTTTCAAAACAATCTTATAGTTGCATAAACAGAACAGATGGAGAAGGCAAGTAATTCATTCTTGTCACCTGATTCACCTATATTAGTATAAATAGAATTGCGATTTCTAAAACAAACACCAGATATAGGCAGCATATACACAAACAATTGGCTCTATGATTGAGGTCAACCAATTTAAATATTGAGCAAGTAAAATACTTCAGTTTTGTCACTCAAAATAAGTACTCCCTCAAGACTTGATTATAAGCAAAAGTAAACATGTTATGAAATTTCGGT
>Ga0315914_1000509_pt1 | contig 49609 bp, 22 predicted proteins | sample MpolenodulesMG_FD_203920 | JGI IMG/M metagenome (GOLD analysis project Ga0315914, IMG submission 203920) | Medicago polymorpha root nodule microbial communities from Los Angeles, California, United States - elongated nodules | ecosystem: Host-associated > Plants > Roots > Nodule | place: USA...
CTCTATCATAATATTCTCAAGGGTTAAATATGTTTTTAGTCCTTACATTTTACGCCCCTTTGAAGAATAATCCCTACATTTCATTAAATGTTTTTAAAATTCTCACATTTTATCTTCGTTATCAAAATTAGTCATTGCTGTTAATTTCTAACGGAATGCTGATGTGGCAATTAGTGGGTCCCAATTATTTTAAAGTTAAATATGTATTTGGTCCCTGCATTTTGCATGACTTTGAAAAATAGTCCTTACATTTCAATAAATGTTTTTAAAATTCCTAAAATAATAAGGACTATTATTCAAAGTCATGCAAAATGTAAGGACCAAAAACATATTTAACCTAAAATAATTGGGATCCACTAACTGCCACATCAGCATTCTATTAGAGAATTAACAACAATGACTAATTTTGATATTGAAGATAAAATATGAGGATTTTAAAAACATTTAATGAAATGTAGGGACTATTCTTCAAAGGGGCGCAAAATGTAAGGACGAAAAACATATTTAACCCTATTCTCAATATAGACTCTTATTTTTATTTTTATTCTTTATGAGAGATTGAGAGAGGGAGAGAGAGGGGGAAGAGAGAGAAGGGAGAAAAGAGAGGAGAGAGAGAGAAGGGAGAGGAGAGAGAGAGGAGAAAAGAGAGAAGAGAGAGAGAGAGAAGGAAGAAGGGATAAGAAAGAGATAGTAAACTTTTAAAAGAAAAACAATCTTAAGAAATCTCATGTCTTCATGAAAGACCTTTTCTTGTTAAAATTGCACTAGAAAATCCCACAAAATCCATCAAAATCCAATTTATTAAACAATCCTTTAAAATTTAAATGATTTTGAATACCATGAGACTTTTTTTAAGTGATGAAAAGTCTTGATTGAATACCTCAAGACTTTTTTAAAATGACAAAGAGTCTTGATTGAATACCACACGACTTTTTTTAAATTGCAAAGAGTCTTGATTGAATACCACAAGACTTTTTCATGATTTAAAAGTCTTTTAAAATCCCTAAGAATCATAATCCAATACATCCCCCTAAGTTTATGAAAAGATAGGTAAAAATTTGGTTCCTTAAAAAAAAAAGTAACAATTTGGTTATTTATATTTTCTTCATTTCAATCTTGTCCTTTTTGTCTATTTGTATACGAATGTTTAAACTTTAAATTCACGATTTTATTTTCTTATTATGGCCTCTCAATCTTCAAATCTATGTTTGCATATAAATATTAAATTTGAATCTTGAAGATCCTTATGCAGATGAACCAAAAAGATAAAATTGTAATGAAAAAAAATAAAGGACAAAATTGTTACTTAAAATTAAATTAAGGGACCAAAAGTGTAATTTTACCCTTATAAAAAATGTACTTGAATTGAGTTTGAGTAAAATCTAGTAACTTAGAATGTACATGTCTTAGATGAATTAAGTTTGTCTAGATGTACTTGAACCGAGTTTACCTAAACGTACTTGAAATAAGTTTATGTAAATCTACTTGAAATGAGTTTGAGTATGATCTAGAATCTCAACATAAAAACAACTAGAAAACTATAAATACTATAAGTGAAGATTCAATTTAGTTTTTCACAATTTTCTCATGAATCAATTTACTCTTTGATATTTTTATATTAATTTGTCTCATATAAATATACTAGAAAAATTTGTGAATGACCAACTAAAAAATTACTCAATAGACTTTTTGTAAAAAAAAAAATATTATTCATGGGCGTGTAACTAACAAATAATTAAAAATAAATAAAAATCAAATAGGAGTTATGAATGAAACGGTGCGTTTGGAATGGTCACGTGAAATCCAATCTAGGGTTTAAAATAGGTTTCTCCGAGGAAAAAAACAAACACATTCTCAACGCTTTCTTTTCTATTCTTTCCCCGTGCATACGAATTTTTTGGTACCTTTCTCTCTAACCACTCAAATCAAGGTAACAATTTTCTAAATTCATAATCTTTTTCATCATTCCAATCTCTAATTCGTTTCAAACAACACTAAACACATTCGAATTCACGCTAATTTCCAATAATTCTTTGTTAATTTTGAAATTAGGGTTAGGTTAAGAAATGCGGAGGAACAGTCCAGGTTATTACAGTCCTCCACGGAGAGGATACGGCGGAAGGGGTGGCGGTGGAGGTGGTGGTGGTAGGAGAGGATACGGTGGTGGTGGTGGTGGTGGTGGAGGTGGAGGTAGACGTAGAGAAAGCAACAATGGAAGTCTTTTGGTGAGGAACATTCCTTTGGATTGTAGACCTGAGGAGCTGAGAGCGCCGTTCGAGCGATTTGGACCCGTTCGTGATGTTTACATACCGAAGGATTATTACTCTGGGTGAGCTAAGATTTGTGATTAACTCTGCGTAATTATTTGTAATTATTGTTTCTGTTTTGTTGTATGCTGTTTGTTATGTTTGTGTTTTTTCAGATTTATGAGTTTTGTTGGGTTGGGGTGGTTTAGTCTGTCTTGTCTTGATGTTGGTCCCCTTATTTTCTTAAATTCACGATTTTGGTACCCCGTTTAATTTTTCATTAATTTGGTCCCTGCGAATTATTTTTTGTGAATTTGGTTTTTGTAGTTGTTTTGATGAGCAGCTGATTAAGAGCTTATAGCACTAGCGCTTATCATAAGTGCTTAGTATGAGATATTTCTATAGAAAAATATAAAATAAGTTTAAATTGTTTTGCGTAAAATTTGTAAGCTATTTTCATATGATATCTTGGAGAACTTATGAAAATAAGCTGAAAACAATTTATGAACAATGTCATAAGCTGTTTTCATAAGTTCACCCAAACAGTGTCACAAAACTTATGCCGATAGATAAGCTCAAATAAGCCAATCCAAACAGGCACTTGGTCTCTTAGTATGTATTGTGCTTTTTCGAAACTTTTGCTCCCCAAAAATCTTCGTGTGGGATACCAAAGTACTTAAAATACTCAAAATTGAGGGACCAAATTCCAAAAGTGGAAGGACTAAACCTGTAAAAGATAATATGTGGGATAGACCAAATTAGTGAGAAATGAAAATTAAGGACCAAAATTGTGAATATTACTGGCAAAAAAAATTGTGAATTTGATAATAGCAGGGACCAAAATGTAATTTTTTTGGTTTATAAATTTTAAACTTTTGCATTATGAATTAATTTTGACTGGTTTGTCAGGGGGTATGTTGGTTTGAAATTGAAGTTAAAACAAGCCCAAGCCCCACATTTGAAGAGAACTACTCACTCTTTAACATGTTGGTTTCCAAGTGTGTTAATGTTCATACCAAGATAGAGAATCTATATAATTACGCAACTCATTGTAAACAAGTTTCATGCAAGTTGGTTGGTTGTTCTATTGAAGACTTTGTGAGGAGGTTTTTTTTAGTTTGTGGTTATGGGAAGCTTTGAATTCAAGTGATTATAAATACAACAAGAATGTTGAAGAATTTTTCAAGTCACTTTACTACTTGAATGTAAAGATAAGGCCCAGTCACAACTAAGCTTTGGATTTTAGCGGCTTTAGTAATTCAGCGTCCACTGCTGTGTACATGTCTCAAGAGAGCCATTAATAGGTTGTCTAAAGAAAGCTATACTATGTAATGTGATTTGAGGTGGTTACTGTGGTATGCGAAGTCTGCCTAATCAGCATTTTCTGCAGTCTTTCTCTGCCAATATTTTTGTAGCAGTGTTAGAATGAAGCTCTGTTTTTTCCCGTACAGACAACCTCGAGGCTTTGCATTCGTGCAGTTTGTGGATGCATATGAGGCCTCTGAGGCGCAGTACCATATGGACAGACAAATTTTTGCTGGAAGGGAAATATCTGTTGTTGTGGCTGCAGAGACAAGAAAAAGGCCAGAGGAGATGCGTCATAGGACTAGTAGGTCCAGGTATGTCTTTTGATTTCTCTGCTTTGTCTGCCCTTATGTAGAAATCTGTAGTATATCTTACTTTGTCGCATTTAAAGACCGCCCACCAAAAAAACTGTCCCTTTATATGTATTTGCATGATTTTTGTATTTTACAGAGGACCAGGAGGGAGCTATGGAGGGCAAAGGTCTTCCTACCACGGTAATATTACTTTTTTCAAATTGTATTAACTTCTTGGAATCTATACTGAGCACACCTAATGCTATTTATGGCTGAAGCATGTTTTAGATGCTAGATATGAAATTTGTTCCACCTGCACTTGTGATGCATATTGTTCTTCCACCACATTAGAATTTGTCCTTTTTGCGTGAATTTGACAATAGAATGATAGTGTGTGACATGGGTGCTTTATCTGAATGAATTTGACAATAGAATTGTGGCTTATTTAAGCCTATTTTGTATTTATGCTGATGTGAAGAAACAATGATGTATTTTTTTTTCTCTCTATATAATGTCATATCCATGTATTTCATGAGTAGGAAATAGTTTTATTGTACTCTATTCACTATTCAGACTGTGTCCTTGACCTTTGTTGTCATAGTATTGATGCTCCAGAGATTTATTGTCAGGATTCCCGCTCCTATACTAAACTTTTCTATGTGTCTAAAAGTTATTTAACTAATTGATTTTAGCTAGCCTACTGAAAACCATACTAGATATATAACGATTGGAAGACTGGTTTTTGTTGGAGCGGTAGATCTCATCAATGATTTTTGTGATGGAGATACATATGCTGCTAATTTTTCAAGGTGTTCATTGGGGACTGCTAATTTTTAAGCTACTTTACTAAGAGTATGCATAGGTGCCATGCTTGAAGATATGTTTTTTCATATTTCTTGTTAAAGTCATTGGGCTAGTTTTAGGCATAGAGGAAGGGAAGGTGGGGGTACTCAGAACTATAATAAAAGTAGGAATGCTATGTTGAGTGTTAAATACAGAAGTCAAAACACTAATCTTTATTTATATTAATCTACTACAGTATTACTCTACTAGACTCTTAATCCTAATGAAATATGTAAAAACAAAAACAAACCATGAAAGTTAGAAAATATGGAAAACTAATTTTAAGATAAAAGATAAGATGCTTTGGACATATTTTACAGTAGATTCATCATTTATGGTGTGGTGAGGTATTTTTCAGATGCTATGACAATTCTTCCTCACATTCCTCAACTTTTGTCAACCATGTTTAGTCTTTTGATGTGCTAAATTGGTTATACTTTATAATTAATTAAATACAATTTTTCATTCATCTTGCTAAATGTTTTCATATATATGAAGCATTGCTTATATTGAATCTTAGTTCTTAGGTTGCCCAAATGTGACATGGCATTGCTATGCATTTCTTATAAATACTTACAATTTTATAATCATGTCAAATCCATCAGGGCGTTCTCGATCTCGCTCAATTTCCAGATCAAGATCACCTCCTTATCACTCTGGTTCTAGAAACCGCTATCGCTCAAGGCAAGTTTCTTCAAATAACTTCCTTTTTGTATGTTAACCGAATCACGAAGTCATGGTTTTGAATTGATATATGACAGGTCCAGGTCCTTCTCTCCTGCCCCAAGAAGGCAAGGTGACTACTCTGTTTCTCCTAGAAGGCATGCAGAACGCCCTAGATCACCTAGAAGTCCTCCTAGAAGTCCTCCTGTGGAGCGAGATGGAGATCATAAACGCAGGTCGTATTCTCCTCCAGGTTATGGCAATGATGTTGATCAGAATCAAAGCAATGGATATGCTGAGTGAGTCCATCTATTTTCTGTTTAGCTTCTTTACTTGAATGTGCTAGGTTCCCCTCTCTTGCGCTGTATGTTTATACTTTGTTTTGTATAAAGGAAATCTGTGTACAAATCAGAGGCGGATAGAGGCCAGTGGAAGTCATCAAGATCACCCCCAGGATCTAGATCTAGATCAAGATCTGCTGATTTGTCACCTAGACGTGGGAGATGAGGTAAAATGTTTAATGTTAAAGAGTATATTTATTAGGATATCAGTTCCTCTGTTTAGAATCTATTTTGATGGTTTTATTGATGCAGGTTGCACTGCGGGTTTATTGGCAATGCACTTTTGGGCTTATGTACAATTTCTTCAATTTATCAGGACATTTACTAAAACTTGTAGACTGCTTAAAAGTTTGAAAGTGTTATGATGGATGGATGTATAATCTTTAAGGTTATTAAAATGTTTGCGTATTATGATGGATGGATTTGTAATCTTTAATCTTGGTACTGATTTGGGGCTTTTTAGACTTTGAACTTGTGTAAAATACTACCTATGTAACTGATGGATTGTTGAGGATTTTAAGCTTTTATTTTTCATCTGTCAAATACTCTTCGAATGATTTCAACATAACTGCTGCAGTTGTATGAGACCGTCAACAACTGTGTCCTTATTTGTAACTAACATAGTACTTGGTTTGCTAAAATGGTGATTTTACATAAGCTACAGTGCTGGGATGAGTGTTTTATGTGCGATGGATACCTTCATCCAGTCTAAAAGATTATATAATGCTAGCATGTGTTACGATCACCATATTGCATGGGCAAGTGGTTGATATGAAGTAAAAAAGAAGGATATATGAAGCAATTTTCAACCGCTCAACAGAACCAAGTCTAGCAACCAATGAATGTTCTAAATGAAACAATCATTTTTGACTACGAACTTATTGTTGCAATTAAATTGGAGTTGCTTAACTCTTGATTGCTATGTCAACAGATGTGGTATCAAGTTTAACAATCATAGCAGCTCATGGTTTCATTGATGTAGTAACTATAGGAACTCAAGTTTTACAAAATACGTCCATACCAAACAGAAATATGTATAAAAGTCTTGTGACTGCTAGCTAAACAGAAATATGTATAAAAGTCTTGTGACTGCTAGTTAGACTTGATTGTTTCTAAATTTGTTTTAGGAATGTAAACTTGAGAATATTGCATTTCCGTGTGATAAAAACTAGTAATTTATTTTAGTTTTTTAAAAATTTAGTTTTTCTCACACAACTTGTCACTTTCACCTTGTTCTACCTCTGTTTTTGTTTTTTTTTTGGTTTTAGGTACTATCTAAAACATAATTGTTGGAAGCATTTTAATGATAAAAATGTCACCAAAGATATACGGGGTTTTAAGGAAGAGATTTGGGTTAATGTAACCACTAAATTACTGCCATTTTCTTCTCAAAAAGGAAAATCAGAAATGTTCCCTTAATTTTCTTGTAATAATCGGAAACTCAAATGTAGCAAGCAAGTGATTATTGTACAAGTCATGATCATCAGAAAATGGAAAACGCGTAATAACATTGATTGATGACTTTCCATTTCTTACGTGGCTAACTAACAACTAGTATTTCTTTATTATTTGTTGGATACTTTCAGTTTCACATTCTTTGCCTTTAATGGTGGCTTTGTCTTTGTCAAATCTTCTAGTTATACACGTTTTTATCATATTATAGGTTGCTGATGTATATTGACTTTCACTTTTCTTCCTTCTATACTAACTAAACCAAACAAGCCAAACTTCTATTTCATTTCATCTCCACCTTTCAGAGAGAAGTTTGAAGAGAGAGAGAGAGAGAGAGAGATGACAATTGGGTTTATGGAGGTGCTTCTGGTGAAAGCAAAGGGTCTTCAAGAGACTGATATCTTTGGTACATAACATTTTGTTTCAATTTAGTTCATGTTTGCATGCAATGTTTTTCCTCAGATTTAAAACATTTTTTTCTAATTCTAAAAATGTTTTTTTTTCCTTGGTTTATCTTCCGATCTTACACTTCAGATTGAAAATGTTATTTTTATCATTTTTTTTTAAATTATGTTTTCTTTGTTGATAGCTCGCATGGATCCGTATGTTCTGTTACAATACAAGAGGCAAGAGCACAAGAGCAGTGTAGTTCATGGTTAGTCCTTTTCAGCCTTCTCTCACAAAGTTCATACAATCTTGACATGAAATGTTCACTTTTTGGCATTTGTGTGTGTCTGTGTTTATGGTATCTTAAACCTTTGTTAGGATTTTGTCAAAAACAAAAATCCTTTGTTAGGAGAGATAGAGAAAGATAAAACTTTTACTTGTTTTTAATCAATTGCCTTGTGTTTGTACTGCGAAACAAAGACATCAGACCCGATATTGACACTGGCAAGTAGACATCAATAATTGATTGAATGTAATCACATACATTAGTGTTGTGTCGGTGTTTGACATCGGCACATGGGTTACAAAATACACTTTCAATCTAATGTTGAAGGCAGCCGAAGTGAATGGTGAATTATTTCAAATCACATGCCATTGATTGTTATTACTTCATCGATTAAGTTTTATAAGTGGTTAGATTTGCTTATGTAGTTCATGATTCGGCGGTGGAACCATTAGTTAAATTGGTGATATCAAGTTAGTTAATCTTCCCTGAGGTGTACAGGGATTAGCATAATGAATTGAAAGAGGGAAAGTGAAAATCAAAGAGATTGAATGTAACCACATACGTTGGTGTCGTATTAGTGTCTGACAGACCAGTGATACATAGATTTTCCTTTCTTCTTCCTTTTCCAACTGCTCAAAATATGCAATTTGAAGGATCAAAGTCACATACATGCAATGGACCAGTAAAAATTAACGTCTGCTTAAGTGCTAGTATCTTTATCAACAGTGGATACCACTAGAGCCATAAAGAAATTCAAATGCTAATAAAACCTTAGATAAAATTTCACTTCAATATAGTTTTTTTTTATTTGCTTAACTGGTGTATTGAATGATGCAGAGGGGGGTAGCAGACCTGTATGGAATGAGAAATTTGTATTCAGAGTGGAATACCCTGGATCAGGTGACCAATACAAGCTCAATCTTAAAATCATGGACAAGGATGTTTTTTCTTCCGATGATTTTGTTGGTCAGGCCGTGTAAGACTTCAATTGCTTCATAAACTAATTGCATCAGTCATGAATAATGATTAGTTTCTCCGATTAACCAATTCCAAAATGCAGTTTCATTCACTGTTGCTAAATAACGGCTATAGTAGCAGCATTGCATAGTGAAATTTGAACAAATTGCTATTGTCCAGCTATATGCTTGTTGAATAGCAGCTATAGTACTGTTGCAGTGTAACAGTGTTGCGTAGCAGAATTTGAGCAAACAGCTATTTTTCATGATCTGCGATTGGCAACACTGCATCTATGAATAAGGGTGACAAAAAACCCTAAATGAGTAGGACATTACACCAGAGTCATGGTTCATTAAAATTAGATCATATAGCACACAAGTGCTTTTTAATTTCTTGATCTGATAATTGATAAAGGGTATTTTTTTTCCGGTGTCCAGAATCTATGTAAAGGATTTATTGGCGGAAGGAGCAGAGAATGGATCAGCTGAGCTTCGTCCTCGCAAGTATAGTGTGGTTCGAGCCGACAATTCTTATTGCGGTGAACTCGAAGTTGGTATAACTTACACTCGAAAGGTAAACATTTTGATATTAATAGCTTGAGAGTGCTCAAATTTCTTGTTATGCAAACCATTGTAAAGAATGTGACTTTTGAGATCACAGATGAAAAAAGCCCTATTTATGATTTCACAATGATAAATTTGAAATTAATCTAGTCAATATGTGGTGTATGATCATGTTATGATGTGTTTGCAATCACGATGGGGTCGCATCTACGATTTGTAGCTTCCTAATTTTCACTGTCAATTACATTGGAACATGAAAAAACTTATGCTAACGCCAAACCAAAATTATGTTTAGTATTGTCTCTAATGTTCTTGGAATTCATCACAGGAAAATGAATATACGGACGATGACATTGGAGGATGGAGGGATAGTGAATATTAGTTCATTGTGCAGCAGATGTAGGATTTGGAATGGAAGTTGAAGACAAGTATTTTCATTAACATTTGAATGTGCATAGAATTTGAAATCTCTCTAATGGTGGTTATGTGATGTAAGCACTTGCAATTAATTGAGATTGTTGTTTATGAGTTTCATCATAGAATTTGTAATCACTCACTGAGTTAATCATATGAGCATTAATTGGAATTTTGATATTCGACTATAACCTGAAACTATCGTTTTCTAATTGGAGTTTATGTCAATATTCGTTTGGTAATATATAATGGTGAAACTTTGGAATCATCTATCTATCTACTTTGAAATCATCTATGTAGTGGTGAAATATTCTCTCAGTAATCTATATTCTTGGACCATTTTGAAACTTTGGAATCATCTATCTACTTATGATCAATTTTGAACATGTTTTTGTTTCAATTAGAAAATTACATCTTCAAAATATTTACATACTTTCTTAGCTCATTTATATTGTTGATATGAGGGATAAAGTCTCACAAAATACACACTATGAACTTTCAAAAACGTTTTATTTTTATTTGTTATTTTCGTTTGTAACAAAATAAGTTTCATTTTATTTCTTGTAAAAAAAAAAAAAGTTTCATTTTATTTGTGGCGTTGACTTGGGATCTTGGAGTGTGCTCCTCCTCAAGATCTCATGTTCGGTTCACCTTGGTGTCAAGTTGAGTGGGCTGGTTTAACTTCAAAAAAAAATTCATTTTATTTTCTCTTTGTATAGTTTTTTTTTTCTTGTATAGAAAATGATGAAAACAAACACTTAAGATAAAAATTATGTTGGTTCTTGATTGTCGACGACTAGAACTGACGGCTGGAGTATGCAGTGGTTTACGATTGTTCTTCATTAGAGCGAGGGTGGGTAATGTATGTGCAAAAACACCATAACGTTTAAGTTGGTGAGGTTTCAGGGAGTTTTTATTGGACCTCATTGGTGGTTTGAAGTTTAACTTAGACAATTGCTCTTTAGTCACTTGGTAAAAGCCAGACAGAAATTAAATGTTGTTGACACACTTTTTTAAATCAGTTCCCTTAACTGATCTAGAAAGTACCGAATAACCGTTAATTGTTGTTCGCATAAGAGTAATCGTTAGTGTCTATAGTGCAATTGCCTTAGCAAATGTATAGCTCACTTACTTAAATTTACTATTAGGAGCAACTATCAGATACATTTGCTCCTAATCTTCCTTCATCAACGGACGTGGTTGTGAAGGCCATAAATTGGATTTTCTGCAAGTCGAAATCCGTTTGAAACTACCTCTGTCAAAACAGAACATCTGCATACATAAGTTAAAAGAAGCTCTAGATCCAAATTTCCTATGACGGTGGCACCATGGGTCGATACCGGTGAGGCGGTGATTGGTGAAACAGTAATGTAGAAAAGAAAGGGTAAATGGATATGGTGTGGTGTACTGTATATTTAGATTTGGATTTTAGTTGAGACTAATTTTGAAAAGCTTTGCCACGTCACTCGTTTAATTTTGCACACTCTTAGTCTCTTAATCGTACCAAACAACATTTTTCTAGATGGTTCTACATTTTATTAAGATATAATACTTATGTACAACACCATGTAAACGATAATTGTTACAAAAAAAATTTAAAGTAAAAGATTTTAATCTAACTTTTAACACTGAAGAAGAATAGAATGATGTTTCTTTTCTGCTATAAGATTAATCAAACTGAAACTTACAAAACCTTAATTTCAACTTCTTTATATCCATCTGCTATTGAGAGCATAGCATTTGTATTTGGTTATTTGTGGTTATTTGGTTATTCGTATTGCTAGAATATAAAAAGTATAAAAATACATAATCGAGTCATCCAAAACATAGTGGACGATGTAATTTGTAAACTTTTGATCACATCCTTTAACTAACCAATAGAACAGTCCAAACACTTCATTTCGAAAACTCCACATAATTATATGATGGAACCCTCTAACTCCATCATCTTTTTGCAAACTATGCTAATGTTATTCAACGGCACATGCAATCTTATAAAATAAAACATATATCGAATGGAATTGATATTTTGACTTAATATGAAAGCAAATATAAAATTGGAATCCTACCTCGAGTGCAGTTCAAAAGTGTAAGTAGACTGAATTCTCAACCACATATGTTGAATTTTTTTAACTACCATTAGGTAACTATTTAATATAGCTATGTGATTTATATAGTAATTTATTTTAAAGGTTTTTAGACTTAATAACAAATTATATTGTTGAAGGAATTAGGCTTAATAACATATTTTATCAGGCTATTTAATACTTACATATAAAAATATATTACAAAAATTTACTTAAAAAGTATTATCTGGTTCACGAAAACAAGTTACTTTGGAAAATTTGAATTGCAATACATGTGCAATTCTTTTTAAGTCATCTCGTGGTTAGGAGGGCACTGCGCGCTGCCAATGAAACTTTAGGTATCCTTAACCAAGATGAAAATATTTTTCCATCTAATCTCAAAAATAAATAAATAAAATAATCCTCATCTAGTTTTTCAAATAGACTCTTATTGTGTGATTGATTGAAAAGGTGTATGTACATAGTTATCACCCCTACACAAAGTGATTCAATGGTTGCATTTATAAAATGTGTACAACATACAAAGTTATTGAGGTATAACCATGCCAAATTTAACAATTGGTGTTAACTGATCGTAACTATATATAATCAGTTTCTCACTATTTTTCCACAATCGGTCACACCATTATAACTCATCTTCCCTACCTAAAAATGTTTGTTAGAATCATACATTTGTGTTTCATGGGAATCATACATATGTCATTTTGCTCTTAAGGACGACGTGTGTTGCTAGATGAGTTACACACATAATTGGATATGTGTGAGCAATTCAACTTTACGATATTAGTTAACTTATTGAAAGTTGTTATAAAATGAGTAACTGGTCACTTTAGTCCTTAACTCTGCATTGCAAAGATCCATGACTCAGGATTAAAGATAAAGTAGCCCCTTACAGTGTGTTTGGTTGTAAGAAGAAAATGTGAAGAGAGAAATTTGTATGAGAGAGTATAAGAAGAGAGAAATAGATGAGAATATAGTAGATTTGATGAGTTGTTTGATATAAGAGAAAAAAGAGAGAAATAGAAGAAAAAGAAGTGTGATTATTTTTGAAAAGACAAAAGTACCCTGGAACTTAAAAACTAATACATATTTGTATTAAATTTTATTTTTATTTTTATCAAAATCTGTTATTCTTTATTACTAGTACAATTTCAAAAAGAAATGATTCATGTAATTAAACTATTTTTCAATTTCATTAATACATTTATCTAGTAATGTATTTTAGATTGTATTAGTCTCTTTTAATATGCATTAGATTTTATACAAACTAACACTGGTGTTTTTTTTTTAATTGAAGTAACATGCACATATAAAATAAATAATAAATAATACTAAATATATAGATAAAACTCAATACATGAAGTTGCATAGCTAGCGGAATGCTGAAGTCCATGGCAATCGCATTAGAAAAGGAGTGTTTATCAAGGGTATAGATGTAATAACATAAAAACAAGCTTCCTTTCTCCATTTCTTCGCCGATGAGGAGAGACTTGGTGTGGGACCCATTAATCTTGAGTCTCTTCTCTATTTCTCTGCCAACCAAACAAGAGAAGTATGTTATCTATCTTCTATTTCTCTCTTTTCTTACTCTCTCTATCCTATTTCTCTTTAACCAAACAAAGCATTAATGTCCACTTCCTTATCATTTTAGTCTATGACGTTAATAACTTCTGTTAACTGATGAGGTGACAAATGTTGTGCTGACAAGGTGTATAAGGTGTCACAAGGACTAAAGTGAAAGTATAAATGGCCACTTTGGTCCATGAACCAAAAATCAATATCCCAAAATTGTATCTCAAATCACTAAATCCTGATTTTAATCTTCAAATCCCTAAATCTCATCTAATTCCCTCTTTTGTTCAAAATCAAATCTTCCGTTAAACGCCAAAATCGAGTAACGTGATGATGAGTGTTGGTGCAAACTCGTTCCAACGAAATGTTGCTCCTTCGTCAAGAATGGGTCATCTTCCTCAATGAAGTTGTCCTGAACATATAGAAATAAACAAAGAGAAAACATTTAAGTGATCATTAAGGTCTTTAACTATGCATACTTACTATCAATTAGGTCTCCAACGAAAAACACTTACTGTCACATTTTCTTCAACATTAATATCCATGGTTTATTAGAAAACTTAGTGACAATAAACAAGACATATATCAACAAGACGCATTGCTTAACTCCTCTAACAACACACATTTTCTTGTTAGTTAAACATATAATTATCTGAGCAATTCAACTAGAACATTATATTACCCTAAAAAAAACTATTACATAATATTAGTTAACTTCTTGAAAGTGGTTATAAAAATACTTCATCCAATTTCAAATATAAGGTGAAAAGTTCATGTTTAGTGGTAAAAGAATAATTTAATTTTAATTTAATTTTAATTTAAATTAGGAAACTTCATTTTTATGGAGAGAGTGTCAAAGTTTTTTTTTTATTCGTAGTAAAAATTTAATTAGAGACATATTACAAATTGGATTTTAAATTTGGTGGTTGCTGATGATGGGTACGAAAGATTCAGTGTAGTGTGTCAACTATCGAATATAAAATCGAATATCTTGGAACCCCCTAATTAAATAACGACAAATTGAAGACGTGAAATTGGACTGAGACTTGGAAAGAAAAAGAGGACAACACAACAATGGTTGAAAGAAATGTAAGATTTGCATGCAAATCTTTCTCATTCACACATTACTTCTGACACAAAATAAAATATATTTGACTGCACAAATTCATGTCTCATTACAAGACTTGCAATTCCACGTTAGATATTACACTCTCTGCTTCCTATTTCTGTTCATATTCGTATTTCTTTCTAGAATTTGACTAGTATTTTTTTCTTTGATAGAGCGTAAATGACAAATAGTCTTAACTTTTAAGAAATACAATTATGTCTTTATCTAGATTTTGATTTTTTTCCATTAATATCAATGTAAAAGAATTGTTTCTGTAAAAAAATAATTAACTTAAAAGAATTAATAGCTCAACTAGTGAGTGTGATATCTTTTTTTTTTTTTTTTTTTGAAGGAAGTGAGTGTGATATCTTAAACTTAGTATATGATAATATGATTACTTTATTTAAGATTTACGTTGCATTGTTGCATTTTGGACTAGATGCAAAGGAGGGGAAAAAAAATTAAACTTGGTAATTAACGAACTCCACCAATAAAAATGAAAAAATAAAGGAGGATTTCTCGTCCTTAATTTATACTCAAGCAATTTTTAATTAATTTGATTTGATGACAGTTCCACAAACTGGATCCAAATCCAATCCACTAGTTTGCCTTTTGAATGAATTGTTTCAAAGTATAGCAGCCCTAACCAGTAAAGATTGTTTACCAAGTCATTTATTTATTTTTGACTCACTGTGTTACAATATTTAAATTTAGTAGTTAACTTTATTTAAATTTGTAGTTTGAGTTATTTATTTGACAATTCATTATTTTAGTTTTGGAACTAAGAAGACTAAGATTGCAATAGTTGACCGAGTCTGGTCCACATCGTTTCTTTGATTTCTGCACAATACCATACCAAGTCTTCATCTTATTATAGGTGCTACTCATGATGAGGCCTCTATATATAAACAAGGTTCAACTCCTTCCAAAGTTATAAAGATCCACTTAAACCCTAAAATATATACTCGGTATACATCAAAAAAAACATTATTATTTTTTTAATTTGAATCTTCAGAGTTAGATTATAAACAATTCTCATACACTTAAAAGATATGGCAATTGGGATAATGGAAGTACATCTTGTGAAAGCAAAAGGCCTCAATAGCACTTGTTTCTTTGGTATGTAGCAAATTATTTTGCCCTTACATTCATATATTTTGCCCTTGTATCATATCATATCATATCATATATTTATTATTTTGACGATATTAATATAGGTGGAATGGAAGATCCCTATGTTTTGATACAATATCAAGGCCAAGAGCATAGGAGCCGTGTTGCTAAAGGTAGAGGCAGAAATCATGTATGGGATGAGATATTTATGTTCAAAGTAGAAAACAATGGATCAAACGATAAAAATAAAGTCATTCTCAAAATAATGGACAAAGATAGCTTTTCTGCTGATGATTTCATTGGACAAGCCACGTAAGACTAATGCCTTCCTTCCACATATATACTCCTAACAATGTCTCATTTTTGTTAATGCATATGGTAATTAGTTGATTAATTAAAATATTGATTATTCCTTAAACAGAATCTATGTAAAGGATTTATTAGCTCAAGGTGTCCAAAATGGAGTTGCTAAGCTACCACCTCTCAAGTATAGAGTTGTTCGTGCAGACCAATCTTATCGTGGAGAAATTGATGTTTCTATAACTTTTACTCCAAAGGTAATTAATATATTCTTCACATCTCATTTTTTGTTAAGGCATGTAACAGTATATAGTTATGGTAATTGAATTTTTGTTTCATGTTTAGTTGATTATTTTTCTTTGTTGGAATTCATTCATAGGTGGAAGAGGAATTAATTGAAGAAGACATAGGAGGATGGAAAGAAAGTAGTTACTATATATCTTAATTAGACTATGCATGGCCTATTTGTAAACTAAAAGTAGTTTTGAAGTTTCATTATGTAATTAAATGTTGATTCATTAGTTTGTATTCTTTTATTCTTTCTAGCAAGTATTAAAGGCATACATTTATGTTGTTACATGGAACCTATATGATGCTTGTTGTTTTTTGTATTCTTCAATTCAATCATATTCAATTTTTTCATTAAATTTTTTTTTTGGAGATATATTATTTCTTTGAAGTTATTGTTGAAAATGAGAAATTTATCTTTAGAGTATAGTGATTTATTATGTTCTTTTTATTTGTAACTTCAACCTTATCTATATCTTGGTTAACCAAGTAGATGTTTTATGTAACTTGTATTAATCTGAACTGTTATATGAAAATGTAATGAGTTTCTATATACCTCATCGTCATTGACGTACATATATACACGGCACAGTACTAGAACAAATCCCTAACAACAAAACAAAACTACCTCTAAAATAACAACAGCAACACGCACCAAGCCTACCAGGCAAAACACAAGACATCGCCTGCAAAGCCCGTTACTGAAATGGAGTTTTACTTCCATCATAATCTCTTATTTATTTAGGTTTTTTTTCGTTTTCTGGATGTTGATTTAAACCGCTGCAATTTGGAGATTTAGTTTATGTTTTTCTTTTTATTTTTATTTTTATTTTTATGGGTTTTGAGAAAAAAAAGATATGTTGAAGATTTAAAGAATGTTGAATTTTTGTTTTTTTTTCAATGAAAAATTATTTAAAAATACAATTATTATTAATAATTTTATGTGGCAATCCACCTCAGCCTTTTTTAATAAGAAAATGAGAAAAAGGATTGATGTGTGCATTTTTTTAAAGATAAAGGACTTAAATGGGAAAATAAAAAGATAAAGGACTAAGTGTTACAAACAAATAAGATAAAGGACTTGTGGTATAATTTTGCCTAAAAAAATTACAATTTTAATTACCAGTCTAAGGTAAACACATTGTTTTTTAAGAAAGATAAATTAAATACAAATATATTTATAAATACTTTTTGAACTTTAAGATTTTTTCTCTGTCTTAAACGGAGAGATCATCTTTTCACCCTAATTTTTTTTTTTAATTAAGGAATATGCAGTTGCCTTTTAGAATTATTTTTCCTACCCTCCATATAAATAAAAAAAATTGTATATGCCTTCATTGGATTTTTATTTTTTTTATGAATACCCTTTGTTTGATGTTGAATTTGGCGAACTTGAATTCTTGTTCATGATTTACATTTAGTTGGGTGAACATGGTTTTTTCTCTTCTCTTCTTTAGTTTTTATAATTGATATTTTATGCTGCTTCTGTTCTAAATTAAGTGAGTCATTTGTTCATTTTATATTTATTATGAAAAAAATGTATATTACATAAGTGAAGAAGTGAGAAAAATGGTTTTAAGTCTCTTGTCAAGTATTGGTTCATTTACCATTATCATAAATGCAAAATGTAATATATTAAATTGGAGTGGTGAAAGTAATGTTAATTATAGTAGTTATAATTGAAAAAAAAATTAATATTGCATTGAAAAGTTAAATAGATCAATTATTTTGGCACAATATTTTTTTACAAAAGGATCATTTATTATAGGATGGAGGAAGTATATTATTTACACTCCTACAATTATAAATATATGCTTCATCTTTTGATAATAAATCACAATCATTTATATTCATCATAACATTTCTCTAATCATTTTCTCCACTACTCCATCCGTCTTAATCTAAGTGAGTATTTTGTTCGTTTTACACTTATTAAAAAAATGTACTCCATCATGTCCTTTTTATAAGAAACAAAATCCATAGACCAAAGAAACACTTTGAAAGTATTAATTTATTTTCATTTAACATTCATATAAATTTTAATTTATTCCATGAGTGCCCCTATATTAATTATCTTGATTACAACAACCTTCTTTCTTTTAATATTCTATTTCATACTCCCTCCGTCCCTTAATACTTGACACAGTTGACCTTATTACGCATGTCAATGCATAATTTTGAGCTTAAATATCTTGAATAATACTCCCTCCATTCCTTTTCTTTTGATGTTTTAGGTGATTGCACAAATATTAAGGAATCATTAAATTATAGGAATAATTGTATGGTTTATACTAAAATACACATACTTACTCCTTGATTTTTTTTCTCAAAATTCTAATCTCCTTAATTATTGACACTCACCACACAAATTGCATTTATTATTTAAACTTTCAATTTTCCCAAACTTATCACATGACTTTAAATTGAACGTGGGAGCTCTGCAATAGTTGAAGTAATTCTTATTATTTCAGATTACTACTCCTCGGCAGTTGTACTCCTTCTAAATTTTTTAACCCATTTTTTAATTCAATTGTGATAAGTCAATAGTCCCGACTTATTTAATTATTAAAATGTGTTTTTCAACTAGGGTAAAATTTGATAAAAAGTATTAAAAATTCTAAAACATCAGAAATTTTGGAATAAAGTTTAAGTTCTAAAACATCAAAAGGAAAGGAATGGAGGGAGTATATTAGAAAAAATTATGAAAATTTTATATTTTAAAAATAATCATCGAGACAAATCTAACGACATCTTATATCATATTATTTATCTTTGTATATTAGTAGAAAAATATGGTCAAAGTAAGTTAGGTCAAAATTACACATTTTCAAATGGATCATCTATTGCGGGACGGAGGGAGTAACAAATAAGGAAAAAAATGAAATTTAACTTCTAATACATTATAAAATTGGTCAAAGTTTCTTATAAAAAGGACAAAAAAAATTGACGATTTTGTTTCTTATAAAAAAAAGTTCCGGAGGAAGTATACAATTCCAAGAATGATTTTATTATTGTTTTTATTTTATTTAATTAGTGTTGAAGATGGGTAGAACTGTACAAAGATTCAGTGTCAACCGTCAACTATAAAATTGAATTTCTGGGAACGTCCAATTAAATAAGGACAAATTGAAGACGGAACATTAGAACGACGACCTCATCTCTTTCCTTTTCTTTTCTCAATCTTCCAAACTTTTTTGATCAATTCATTACAAGACTTGTGATTCGACGTTAGAAATTACAAGCCCTTCTTCCTATTCTTATTCATATTTTCCTCTATAAATTGACTTGTCTTTCTTTGTTTTTTTATTAAGCTAAAATGACTAGTATGTATTTATCTATATTTTCACATTAATATTAATGTAAAGGAATTAATAGTTCGAGTGTAATATCTTAAAAATTGTTAAAGATTTGAAAGAGAAAACTATTGACAAATTTTATGAAAAAAAAAATTATTTTTTAATATTTCAATGTGTTAGATACACAAATTTTAAGCTACTTAAAAAAAGATACACAATTTTTAAGATAAACTTTTCATTTTATGTTAGCATTTCCCTCAGCCAACACGGCGCGATACACTTATAAATTGAAATGTATTGGCACATTTTTTTAAATCAAAACATTAACAATCATTTTTATCAAATAAAGAGTTTGTCGACTTTTATATTTTAAAAATTATCATTTCATAAAAAAATTATCAAAATTCATTTGTTTATAATAATCATATTAATTACTATAGTCTCCTTTCTCTAGAAATCAAAAAGTTAAACAAAAAAATCGTACTAACTTGTCAAGGTCATCTTTCCTTGTAAATCAAATAGTTAAAAAAAATAATGCAATTATATATTATTCATATCTTCTTATTTCTAATCATTATTTATTAATTTTATTAGGTCTACAACAACGTAACCTAATAATTTCCCTCTAAAATGCTGCATTAGGTTAACAGTAATTTAATCTAACAAATTCTATCTAAAAAAATGCATCGCACCAGTTTCATTTCTATTCTCTTGCCTTTTTTTATAAAAAAAAATTTTTGACAATATTTTGTACACTTATTTAATACTAAAAAAATGCATCGCTATCATGTTGCCTTTTTTTTACAATATTTTGTACACTTATGCCTTTTTTTTGACAATATTATGTACACTTATTTAATACTAAAAAAATGCATTGCACCAATTTCATTCATATTATGTTGCCTTTTTTTCTTTGACAATATTTTGTATACTTATTTAATACGTTTACAAACAGAATACCTTAATTTCCATGCAAACTCGGCTACCCTAATTTCCATGTAAACTTGACAATATATTTATCCTTATTTATTAATTTTATTAGGTCTGCAGCAACTTAACCTAATAATTTCCCTCTAAAATGTTGCATTAGGTTAGCAGCAATTTAACCAAACAAATTCCATCTAAAATGCAGTGCACCAATTTAACCTAACAAATTCCCTCTAAAATGCAGCAATCTCTATTATTTCTCCTCATTGATGAATTTTTCATTCCTATCCTGTTGTGTCATCGTTTGCATATATCTATTGTTTCTGTAGACTTTTTTTTTTTGCAAGTTGTTGTACACTTATTTAATACGTTTACAAACAGAATACCCTAATTTCCATGCAAACTCGGCTACCCTAATTTCCAATCAAACTCGGCTATATATAGCAAACCCTAAACCGTGTTTCTCTCAACAAAAAAAAAACCAAACCGTGGTAAATTACTCAGACAGCAGAAGAATCATATATTTTGATTTTTGCAAATGGAAGGACGTGACCTTACAACCTTCCTATCATACCACTGTTTTACAGATATTCTAATTTAACATGCATTTTATCGATATGCATATTTTTTTGAGAAATGGAATACCCTTTTTGCGTTTTTTGTTTTTAGTTTGAGATGTTTACACCAATTTTGGCGGTCTTCCTTTTACAGCAAAGTAGCAATGCCCATTATTTAAGAGACTCAACATCAAAATTGGAATGAAGGTAGTCAATGGATTCTATATTATGTATCTTTTTTGTTAATCGTATTCTACTGTTGTTGTTTTTTTGTTGAAAAATTTAATCGCATTCTAATTGATAACTAAATAAAACTAATCCCCTTAAATGCTAACTCTTGGAGCAGAAAGGATGAGCAGGAAAGAAACAATAAGTGCAATGAAATAGTAATTTATGTTAATTTTTCTTTTAGATTTTTCTATTCTATTTTATTTTTGAACCATGTATTTGCTTTTTGTTTTGTTAATTTTTTTTCTTTGTTTTCATTAATTTTCTTGCATTCTTTTTGTAGACAGTGCACTTTTGAAAGGTGCTCACATTTGGTAACATCCATGACTAGGGAAATATGCAAGGTTAAACTTTATATTGGACTGGAAAGACATGATTTACTGATATAAGAGATACCATCAAAGACATGATGTTTGTGTAGGGATGTTATCAAAGAGCTCAAAAGATAGTCAATTTGATACGTATATATGACAGTCTAAAAATACATTCAATTTAATACTTATATATGACACTTTTAAAAAAACGAGCATCACACGGGTCGAATTCTAGTCCTAATTAACATTGTAATGACTTAATCAAACCATAAACCTAATTGCTAGGCGCCAAACTATGATAACCATTGGATCTTTAACCTTTGGCGCGAATGTATTACCAGCTCTTGATCTAATCTTTAATCTGGGTTGCACACATAACATCAAGGAATTCAAATACTCATTTCCCCCCATCCGTTTATGACACTCAATGCAAAGTTGAATTTTTCACCCATGCGTTTATGACACTTAATGCGTTGTTGATTGACTTTCCATAACATAAAGGAATTCAAATACTCATTTCCCTCATGCGTTTATGACACTTAATGCACTCTTGATTGGATTTCCATCTTTCCTGATTACATTCAAGTCTGTTATACTTTACCATGCGCATGTTACTTTACCAATGCTAAATGATTATTATGAGATAGGTATCTGAAAGTGTATATATATGCTTGATTCACTCTACTTGGACCTCATCCTTTCAAATCCCATCGCATTCACAGAAGCATAGCCAACAATGACATAAAAGCTTTGCTATCTTATCATGCTTTGACAGGTTTAGGGTTTGCCATTTTTTTTATACATGCTACAATATAAATCATGTTATCGTAATACTGACATTTTTGTTGGTGTTTTGTTGCCAGCCCCGTTGAACCCAGATCCCACTTCCGAACTTGAGAGGGTTGTCAATGATCTCTGTACTAAGTACATGTCGTTGAGCTTGATATTCTAAACGTGAGGCTTTCTTTCTGCTTGCATTCGTTCAGATCATCTTTTCCATCTGCATTCATCTATATATTAACATGTTGTTTTGTATTTTTTTTTTACCATTAGGGCATGGTTGTTTTGCCAAGAATGTTTGGTCATGACTTTGGAGACCAAATTGAACGCTATGCAAGTTTGGTGGATTCTAACTGCAATGATTATTGTTTATGTATGTTGAGTTGTTTTTTATCTATGTAATTGATCATGGATGTGTTTGTTTCAGCTTTAAAGAATATATATTTTAAGTTAAAATTATCTACAGCTATTTCTATTTGCTTATTATCATAAAAATCATTTTTATTTTGTTTTGAAACTCTTACACTTGATTTCATTGCATTTATAAAATAAATAGATTTAGAAAAAGCTACTTTAATTAGCTTGTCATTTTGTGGCTAAAAATGACTTTTTTAGCAAGAAGGATTTTTTAAAAATAAAAAACAAACACTACAAAAATAAAATAAAAAAGTGATTTTTCGGTTAAAAGAATAGATTTTATTTCAAAAAAATCCAAAACAAATGGGCGTCATATTGCAACATATTAACTTCTCCATTATTTATGACCGGATGATAGCACGGATAAAAATTCTAGTTCATGTGTCAATGTCTCATTACAAGACTTGCGATTCCACATTAGATATTACACTCTCTCCTTCCTATTTCTATTCATATTTCCCTCTAGAAATTGACTAGTCTTTTTTCTTTGATCAATCGTAAATTACAAATAGTCTTAACTCTTAAGAAATACAATTATGTCTTTGTCTAGATTTTGAATTTTTGACATTAATATCAATGTAAAAGAATCCTTTCTGTAAAAAAAAAATATATAACGTAAAAGAATTAATAGCTCAACTAGTAAGTGTGATATCTTAAACTTAGTATATGATTACTTTACTTAAGACTCACGTTGCATTCTTGCAAACTCGACTAGAGGCAAAGAAGGAAGGAGGACCTTTAAAAAAAATGAAGAGAAAACTAAATGATTAGGTTTAAGTCATTCAGGAACTCCATCGAGAACAAAGCGATTGGAAGAAATCGAATTCGATTTTTGCGTGAAACAATTTATAGTCTGACTATATTTACCTTTCGGTTGAACTCTGAATTACTTAAAGCTTAAAACCAAAAAAATAATAAAGGAGGATTACTCGTCCTTAATGTATTTTCAATCAATTTTATTTTTTAATTTGATGACAGTTCCACAAACTTATCCAATAGTTAGCCTTTTGAATGAATTATTTTAAAGTAGCAGCCCCAACTGAGTAAAGATTGTTTACCGAGTCATATATGTATATGTGAGACGGGATTATGGATTTTTGTTACTAATCAATTTTATTTTTTACTCACTGTGTTACTATTTTCTGATAATGATGGTGTAAAAACTAATACACATGTTGAACTTTTATTATAATTAATACCTAGTAAACTTTATTTAAATTTGCTGTTTGAATTAATTACCAACACCAATTTGACAATTCATTATTTTAGTTTTGGAACTAAGAAGACTAAGATTGCAATAATTCACCGTGTGTGGTCCACATCGTTTCTTTGATTTTTCTGTACAATACCATACGGCTATACCAAGTCTTCATCTTATTATAGGTGTTTCTCATGATGAGGGCTCTATATAAACAAGGTTCAACTCCTTCTTAAGTTATAAAGGTCCACTTAAATCCTAAAACATATACTTGTTATACTTCACAAACAACAATATTATTTTTTGAATTTGAATCTTTAGGGTTAGATTATAAACAGTTCTCGTACACTTAAAGATATGGCAATTGGGATAATGGAAGTACATCTTGTGAAAGCAAAAGGACTCAATAGCACTTGTTTCTTTGGTATATAGCAAATTCCTTTGTCCTTACATTCATCTTTTTTTCTTGGTTTTATTTTTCTTTTAAAAAAATGATTATTGGTATAAAAAAATCTTACACATGTTCAAGTTCATAACTCCTTGTTGATCCAATTCTAACAAGGTTTTGTATCATATCATATATAGGTGGAATGGAAGATCCCTATGTTTTGATACAATATCAAGGCCAAGAGCATAGGAGCCGTGTTGCTAAAGGTAGAGGCAGAAATCATGTATGGGATGAGATATTTATGTTCAAAGTAGAAAACAATGGATCAAACGATAAAAATAAAGTCATTCTCAAAATAATGGACAAAGATAGCTTTTCTGCTGATGATTTCATTGGACAAGCCACGTAAGACTAATGCCTTCCTTCCACATATATACTCCTAACAATGTCTCATTTTTGTTAATGCATATGGTAATTAGTTGATTAATTAAAATATTGATTATTCCTTAAACAGAATCTATGTAAAGGATTTATTAGCTCAAGGTGTCCAAAATGGAGTTGCTAAGCTACCACCTCTCAAGTATAGAGTTGTTCGTGCAGACCAATCTTATCGTGGAGAAATTGATGTTTCTATAACTTTTACTCCAAAGGTAATTAATATATTCTTCACATCTCATTTTTTGTTAAGGCATGTAACAGTATATAGTTATGGTAATTGAATTTTTGTTTCATGTTTAGTTGATTATTTTTCTTTGTTGGAATTCATTCATAGGTGGAAGAGGAATTAATTGAAGAAGACATAGGAGGATGGAAAGAAAGTAGTTACTATATATCTTAATTAGACTATGCATGGCCTATTTTTAAACTAAAAGTAGTCTTGAAATTTCATTATATAACATGTTGATTCATTAGTTTGTATTCTTTTATTCTTTCTAGCAAGTATTAAAGGCATAAATGTATGTTGTTACATGCAACCTCTATGATGCTTGTTGTTTTTTGTATTATTCGATTCAATCAAATTCAATTCTTTTATTCAATTTTTTCTTTGGGTATATATTATTTCTTTGAAGTTATTGTGGAAAATGATAAATTCATCTTATAGAGTATAGTGATGTATTATGTTCTTAATGGGCTATTAATTCGTTTACATTAACATTAATGTCAAAGTATTAAGTATAGATAAATACATACTAGTCAATTTCTAGAGGAAAATATGAATAGGAATAGGAAGAAGAGCTTGTAATTTCTAACAGTTTGGAAGGATGGGACTTGGCGTGTTTGTCAAGTTTCAACCATTGTCGTGGTTCTTTTTTAATCAAGTATCGTTTTTGATGTCACGTCTTCAATTTGTCCTTATTTAATTGGGGTTCCAAGAAATTCGATTTACTTAAGTACTCATATCTAATTTTTTTCTGAACTTTTCCTTTACAACTTTATGATTATTTTTGTCAAATTCACTTTATCCACTTTATTTCAAATTTCAAAAACTCATTTTCTCACCTTTCTTTATTTAATAATAATTTTTTCTCTCTCATCTTTTTTTATTTATAATAATAAACTTTTCAGTTTTCTCCCACCTTTCTTTTTTAATAATAAATTTTTCTCTCTTAATCTCACTCTCCTCTCTTATCTTTTTCTTACCACCTTTCTTCATTTTCATTTTCTCTCATTATTTTCAACTTCATTTTCTCTACTAATTTTCAATTCGGTTTTACTAACAAGTTTTCTTTTTTTGGAGGAAACTAACAAGTGTTGTTGTTATAGCATAATATGATTTTGTATTTTACGATAACACTATTATATAATACATTAATTATGATTTTTCACGGGACGCATATTAATATTTTTCACACTCAAACATATTAGTAAATAAAATCGATGATTATTTTTATTTATTAGCTTTTTTAATATCGTCAATACTAAAACAAGAACAATATTATAATATACTATGATTAACCATACTTCAATTTTTTCTATTGTTTTTTTTATAAAAAAAATGTATCACTAAAAAACTCGTTGGAGTGTACAATTGTAACACGGGATCCATTTTAATAACTATAACGAGTGGTCAGTTTTAATTAGTATTTTTTTAATATCTATATTTAAACACCGCGACTGCCTAAGTTTTATTAATATTAAAACAAGAACAATATCATAATATACTATTATTAATCATACTTCAATTTTTTCCCTTGTTTTTTTTTTTGAAAATCTATCACTAAAAAATCTGTTGGAATGTACAATTGTACCACGGAACCCATTTTAGTAACTACAACGAATGATCAATTTTAATTAGTATTTTTTAATCTTTCAAAAAAAATTAGTATTTTTTAATATCTCTATTTAAACACCGCGATTGCCTAAGTTTTATTAATATATTAACAAAGTATATGTGGATGTATGGACTATATATTAATAAAAATATATATGAGTATATGTTTGTTTTACGGGAATATATTAGTATATTCTTATTTCTGAAATCTAATGGGAACTATATATTGATAAAATATATATGAATGTATGGACTATATATTAACAAAAATATATCTCACTGTATGTTTTTTTACGGGAATATGTTAGTATATATTTATTTATAAAATGTATTTTCATTTATTAGCTTTTTTAATTTCGTCAATACTAAAACAAGAACAATATTATAATATACTATGATTAATCATACTTCAATTTTTTATTTTTTTTTGATGTATCCCTAAAAAACTCATTGGAGTATACAATTGTAACACGGGATCCATTTTAGTAACTACAACGAGTGATCAGTTATAATTAGTATTTTTTTAACATCTCTATTTAAACATCCGACTACCTAAGTTTTATTAATATATTCAAAAAATATTTTTTTGAATGAATATATTCAAAAACTATATGTAGGTGTATGGATTATATATTAATAAAAATATATATGAGTATATGTGTTTTACGGGAATATATTAGTATATTCTTACTTTTGAAATATAATGGGAACTATATATTGATAAAATATATATGAGTGTATGGACTATATATTAATAAAAATATATCTCACTATATGTTTTTATATGGGAATATGTTAGTATATGTTTATTTATGAAATGTATTTTCATTTATTATCTTTTTTATTATCGTCAATACTAAAACAAACAAAAAAATTATAATATACTATGATTAATCATACTTCAATTTTTTCCGTTGTTTTTTTTTGAAAATATATCACTAAAAAATCCGTTGGAATGTACAATTGTACCGTGGGACCCATTTTAGTAACTACAACCAGTGATCAGTTTTAATTAGTATTTTTAATCTTTCAAAAAAAATTAGTATTTTTAATATCTCTATTTAAACACCGCGACTGCCTGAGTTTTATTAATATATTAATAAAGTATACGTGGGTGTATGGACTATATATTAATAAAAAATATATTCTCTCAACAAAAAAAAATTAATAAAAAATATATATGAGTATATGTTTGTTTTACGGGAATGTATTAGTATATTCTTATTTCTGAAATCTAATGGGAACTATATATTGATAAAATATATATGAGTGTATGGACTATATATTAATAAAAATATATCTCACTGTATGTTTTTATACGGGAATATGTTATTATATGTTTATTTATGAAATGTATTTTCATTTATTATCTTTTTTAATATCGTCAATACTAAAACAAACAAAAAAAATTATAATATAATATACTATGATTAATCATACTTCAATTTTTTCCGTTGTATTTTTCTTGAAAATGTATCACTAAAAAATCTGTTGGAATGTACAATTGTACCACGGGACCCATTTTAGTAACTACAACCAGTGATCAGTTTTAATTAGTATTTTTAATCTTTCAAAAAAAAATAGTATTTTTTAATATCTCTATTTAAACACCGCGACTGCCTAAGTTTTATTAATATATTAATAAAGTATATGTGGGTGTATGGACTATATATTAATAAAAAATATATATGAGTATATGTTTGTTTTACGGGAATATATTAGTATATTCTTATTTCTGAAATCTAATGGGAGCTATATATTGATAAAATATATATGAGTGTATGGACTATATATTAACAAAAATATATCTCACTGTATTTTTTTTACGGGAATATGTTAGTATATATTTATTTATGAAATGTATTTTACGATAACAATATTATATAATACATTAATTATGTTTTTTCACGTGATGCATATTAGTATTTTCACACTAAAACATATTAGTAAATAAAATCTATGATTATTTTTATTTATTAACTTTTTTAATATCGTCAATACTAAAATCTATGTTCATATCAAAATTTAATTATTTTGTCATTTTTTATTACTACCGACCAATATATACATTATTATGCTTTAAATACTTTACATATTTTCACTATGGACAAAAAAAAAAATCACCATGCCAAGCGCAACCGAGCCGCGCTACCCGTGCTGTAGCACGGGTATCTATAGTAGAGAAAATGATGAGATAAATGTTATGATAAATTTGAATGATTGTGATTTGTGATTAACAAATGATGCATAAAGTTATAGGAGTGTAAATAATAAAATATAAAATACTATCAATAAAAAAAACGAAAGAAAAAGAAGAGAAAAAATCATGTTCGCCCAACTAAATGGAAAACAAGAAAAAGAATTCAAGTTCGACTCGTTTAGTCTTATCTCATATAATTTTAGTTACATCTAAGTTTACTCTAAATTTTACAATAATATCGAAATTGCTCTATCTTTGTAAAATTCAAAAAAACTATTTTTTTTTCATGATCATTCTAAATCTTCAACCCTTTCATCCACAAATCGTTATAGATGTGAAACCAAAATCAAAGATTGTATCAACATTTTTTTTATTGATCGGTTCTTTATTTGTAAAGGTTCGTGAATTTCATGAATTTCGTTATCGAAAAGTTTCTATTTATTTCATGTTCGATGTGTGTTTTCATGTTTTGTTATGAGATTGTTTGTGCGTGCGACATATAAGGTACACGTGAATTTAGATTAAGTAGGTATTATTTCTGTAGATGTGAATTTAGACGTTATTTAAGATTACCTACCAATTACTAAGGTAAATGTAATTTGATTTTAAATAGGCACTATTACTCATTGTGAGATTTATTTATTTTTTTGGTACAGTGTAAGAGGTTAGTGTTAATTAACATTTTTGTTTCGACTGGGTGGTCCACCGAGTTGTTGAACAACGTTGATTTCTTATTAAATGAATTTAAATTAAGTCTATGCGACTATTACAACACAAGCCGACTTAGCTCAGTGGTAGAGCGCGTGGCTTTTAACCACGTGGTCGTGGGTTCGATCCCCACAGTCGGCGGATTCTATTTATTATTAACTTTTTTTTGTTTTTTTTTTTGAGGAATTTTTAACTTTTTTGTGTTTTTTTTGAGGAATTTTTAACTTATTTTTTTTTTGTCATTTCACAATGGAACCTCATTAATTGGGATTAATTACTGCCACATTTTGAACAGCACAAGTTATGTTGATATTGGTGCTTCTTTGGTTTTTAACAACATGACCTCAATTGATGTTTCTTTGGTTTAAAAAATAAAGTTAACCACACACTTAAATAACTGAATTGAACCCAAAGAAATAATCCAATAACGAAACCAGTTCAAGCTGACAATCATTTTAAAATTCACTTGTTCAATCATTAAAGTATGAATTATCTCAAATGAATTATTAATTAGATACAAAATCTCAAATGAATTGGTAAAAATCTACTCTATCATCAAATGACATATGTATCTGAACCCTCATTCATGGGCTTCATGACACCACCATTTCATTGATGATATTCACGTTACCACCTATACCATTTAATTCAACATTCTACAGAAAGATAAAAAGGTTCATAATCATATGATGTACATGCAAAAGTTTTATCCAAATCTCATTCCCAACCGAAACCAATCCACCGCATGCACATTCTTATTATAAAGTATAAACTCACACATTTGCCATTCCAAGTCTTTTGTTTTTATCTCAAATTCATTAAATATAAAGGGTCTTCTCTATAAAGCATATTCATCCCCTCTAACTTTATACCTAACTAACTATATACTTTAATTTAACGGCACCCACTAACAAGTACTAACTACCATTTTCAATGTTATACTTATATATAAGAACCCTTTGACCGTGACCAACTTCCTCCTTACATAAAAAATACATATATTTGAAGTCAAAGGGTGCTTTGTTTTGAAATTCACATAGGCAAAAGGCAAATGAAATTCGAAGACTATCTCATGGAGAAAAGCCAAGAGCCACAAAAGAAACAAGAACTTGAAAATGAGGTGTGTAAATTCTTCCATAATGTGTAACCATTTTTTTATTAACCTCAAAGAAAAGAGATATTATTAGTAACCTCAAAGTTCTATTTCAAGTATGAACCTTTTTTTTATATTAATGATGACTATAATGTGGCTTTCATTTATTTCATATATGTTCTCATATAGGTTGTTCAATTGCAAGCACAATTGAAGGATGAAGAGTCACTCAATAGGGTCTTACTATGTGCATCACTGCATGGACCTGTTTGCTCTCTTCAACACATTCCTTCAGTGTTTCCACCTCAGGTGATTTAGTATTTCCTTTGTCTCATATTAAGTGTATTTTTTTAAGAATATGCACAATATTTAAGAAATCATTCAGTGTACATTTTATTTTAAGAAGTGATATGATACATTTGGATGATTGTGAAAAATTGTAGATTCATGAACTTCTTGAAGAATTGGCATTAGTAGAGGAAGAGATCACTTTGCTTGAAAGAAAAGTTAAGGAACTAAAAGATAATTTGTACCAAGAAAGAAATGAAGCCGCGGATTGGAAAGTACGCCATAGAAGACAGACTAAATTATGTAACCAGTTCCAAGGATCATTTTCACAAAATTATGAAGTATTCACTAAAGGAAGAAAGTCAAAAGATAGGAGGGCATCTTTAAGTTCAGCAATGGATATCCATAGCCTATTTTCCACCCCAAGAAGATCAAAAGGTAAATACATGATATGTGTTACAAAGAGTGATTTTGGAATATATCTAAATTACAAGACATCCTTGAATGTGTTTTTTTTAGTGTGTTTGATCCTCGAATGTGTATTTTCTAAGGTAGATTGATTCTCAAATGTATCATATGTTAGTCAGTTTAGTCCATTAAATTGTTAACAAAAGACGGTCGGGGAGGAATGTTTTTATAATTTCAATACATTCATATATCAACATCACCTCGTATATTTAAGGATCAAAATGACTATTTACTCTTTTTCTTTTTCTTCCGTTACTCAATTTTCTCACCGTGTGATTTTGAATATTTGTTGAACACAGAATATGAAGTGCCAAGAACGAAAACAGGAAAAATCCCAAGACAAAATGCCATTGAGAATCCAAATGAATTATCAGAGGAACTTCTTAAATGTCTAATAGGAATTTTCCTAGAATTGAACCGAGCATCATTGGACATCAAAGAATCAGAAACCAGTGCCCCAAGACTCACTCTTTCATGCATGCAGTCGAAAAGCTTCATCTCAATGACTAATTCATCCAACTGCAAAACACATCCATACCTTTCAAATGGCAATACCTATTCTTGTCTTGACCCATATGGCATATCAGCAGATTTAGATTGCACAGCAAGAGATGTAGGACCTTATAAGAATTTCATCCAAATTAGTAGCAGCTCATTAGAAACTGAATTCTTTTCACAATGCCTGCCAGCATTCAGAAAATTAAGGTTCATTTTGAGCTTTTAGTAGCTCACCAATAATTGTTTAAACTTTTATCTACATGTTATGCAATCTTTTTTTTCTTCCTTATATATCTTTATTCTTATATATCCCCCCTCTTTTTTAGGGTCTTGAGGCATAAGCTCTGTGATGTTGATTTAAGTTTCTTGAGCTACAAGCAAAAGTTGGCATTCTGGATTAACATATACAATGCCTGCATAATGAATGTACTGTAAGGCATTTCAAGTCTTCATTAACAAGAAATTACCTATTATATCATATCTATGTCATGATACATTATGAATCTTATAAACCTTTCTAAAAAAAAAATTATGTAATTACAGGCATTTCTGGATCATGGCCTTCCAAGTACACAAGATAAATTGTTGTCTCTTATGAATAAGGTACATGTAAGAGAGAAGGGATGGTAATTACAAAATACACCCTCCGGTCACATTTATAAGAAAATTTTGCTTTTTCAGGTTTACTGAACAACTGATGTATCTGGACTACATTATAGTCTAACTACATCAGTTGTTCAGTGACCGGAGGGAGTATGCAGCTTTGGTTTCCTCTAAAAAGCAAAAAATATATATATGTAGCTATGGTAAAAGAAAAAAAATACTCTTTTTTTGTTAATGATTGTGCTAATAATAACTGTGTAGCTATGCATTGACTCAGGCTGCAATGAATGTAGGAGGGATAGTACTGAATGCTCTGGCTATTGAACACTTTATTCTTCGCCATCCATGTGAATCAAAACATGTATGTAACATATTTTCTTATCCTACAATAATGTCTCGACTTCACTCATCCAACATTTTTCTAACACTACAATTAAAAATGATATTGTAATTATTTATATAACCTAATTAATGTAAAGTTTACAAAAATTATTAGGGTCCTGTGGACGAGAAGGAAGTCTTGTTGAGGCATGCTTATGGTGTGGGGTATCCAGAACCCAATGTCACATTTGCTCTCTGTCGAGGCACTTGGTCTTCACCAGCAGTAAGTGTATTGTTTGAGTGTATCCAAATTGAGGAACCAATGTATAAATGTGATGAAAAAAGAAATTAATATGAGGTGTTTCTTGTGACAGTTAAGGGTGTACACTTCAGAAGAAGTTGTGAATCAATTAGGGAGGGCCAAAGTTGAGTACTTGGAAGCTTCAGTTGGTATAACAAACAAGAGAAAGATAATTGTGCCTAAACTATTGCAATGGCATATGCATGATTTTGCTGATGAGATGGAATCGCTAGTGGAGTGGATATATAGCCAATTGCCACGAACAGGATCATTGAAAAGAGCCATGATGGAATGTGTAATAAGGGAAACAAAACATCCCATGTCTAAAATGGTGGAAATCCAGCCATATGAATCTGAGTTCCGCTACATCCTACCTATTTAATTTTTAAGTATCTAAGATGATGTTTTTACTATTCACTGAAGCACTAAAAGAAAATATAATAGTGTTAAACTGTACGTTCTATTGATAGAGCACTACAATATTACATTGAACAATGTCATTGACACATAAGATATTGAATGACCATAAAACATAAGACCACTTTAACTATTTTACAACCAACTATACCTATTTTACACGTGAATCTAATTAAATCACACTGTAACACCACTTTAATATATTAGGTTTTAAAATAATGGTTAAATATGTTTTTAATCCCAATAAAATTAAGAACTTCTAAGTTTAGTCCTTACTTAATTTTAATAGGTTTTTAGTCCCTACAAAAAAAAAATTACTTCTAATTTTAGTCCATGTTACAACAAAGTTTGTTTAATTATCCTTAAACTCTTAAATTTTTTTGAAACAAGTTTAGAACACTATGAAAGGTTCATTAATTAAAATTTAAAATTTTTTAACATGAAACGAATTAAATATGAATTTTTTAAAACGGCAAATGTTAAAGATAAAATTAACAAAATTTGAACGTAGAAATTAAATTTTACGACAATTTTTTCCAGAGGAACTTTTAGTAATGTTCTTAACACGTCTGCAAATTGTTCAAAAACTCAAGTTTAAGCATAAATTAAACAAATTTGAATTGAGAAGGGACTAATACTGAGTGCAAAAATTTATTTTAGAAACTAAAAAAACTATTAAAATTAAAGACTAAATTTAAAAGGTTCCAATTTTATAGGCAGCAAAAACATATAATTAGTCACATGCAGAGGAGGACGCATGGTTCAGAGGCAGAGGGTCCATGTGACCTGTAAAGTGAATGTCTTTAAAAAATTTGGTACATACTCAATTTAGTTTCCATCGAAAAGTATTAGGACATAATTTGCTTTAATTAAGAAATAAAAATTATTATTTTGATCGTTAATGTAAACGCCAGTCAAATTAGTCTCTTATAAGACTAAAGTGTCCTTTAAGTTTACCTAAAAAAGACTGATTTGATCTATATTTGAGATTCTTAAGAACCAGATTAATATATCGTATTACTTGATCAAATAAATCAGTGTGCTTTTTGTCAAGGTGTAAATGGTTGAAGGTGTTGATCAAAAATTGTTGGAAGCAAAAAAATAAAATAACGTGCCGTGCATGCTGATGGAGGTGAATACATTCCATATTTACACCTCGTACCTTAGCTCAACAAGGTTGACTACTATAATTTTTATAACATGGTGAGTTAAGCAATCACAAAGGCCTGCATTTTTTTTACAAGCTAAACTAAACATGACCTGCTACAATGTTTTTTTGGTTTACAGGTAGGTAGACAACATGAAATGTTGCTTCAACCTAACAAGTATTTGAAAACTTCATTCAGTAACTCAGTAATATCATTCATTTTCTATTTAAAATCTGCAGCACATTGCAGAATATACAACTTTCTCCATAAATGTTAAGTGCACCGTTATTGATCATACAATACAACAATCACTTTTGGATTTTGCTTACACTCCATCATAAAAGAAAACTTACAGGCAAATGTAAATGGTGCAACAATATTATATTGTGGCATGTCAGTTACGTTCCTTTCCACGAGAAACAATAATAATATTCAATACAAAGGAAAGATCCACAAAAGAAAACTTAAAATGAAAAGACATACAAGTTTATGAAAATTAAGAATTAACTCAAACAAAATTCCCAATACTAGTGAAAATTAAACATCAGAAATCCAATACTTCGCCAAACATAAATTCAAAACAATTCGCCATGCACTTCAAGGTTTCCATGTACATGTCCACAAATTAATTACTTCTTGTGCATTTTCTATCCAAACTTATGAGTGGGTAACAGGCGGCTCAGCTAAGTCTATCCAAACTTATGAGTGGGTAACAGGCGGCTCGGCTAAGAAATTGACAATCCTATTTAAGAAATTTAAGCCAAACACAGTATCTTCGCAGTTGACCTTTACAGAAACAATCAATGGGTCGGAGCATTTACCTTCAACGGTAACTGTAATTAAGCATGGCATGGAATTGCTCAAGATCTCACTGCTAAAACGCAAACACAAACCAGATGCATCATCGAGGTTGGAAGCTACTGGCAAATCCACAGAAACAAGAGAAAGATTGGCATTGCTCAGCATCTTCAATGCTAAGGTTTCACATATGACAAGAAATGTATCCTCTGTTAAAGAGTTGCTTTCCTTGTTCAGCTTTAGAATGTGATCGTTAAATGTGCAACTGGATGCCAATAATGCAAGAAAATCATAGTTAGAGTTCACAAAAATGAAACAGGAAAAAATTAAAAGGGAGAAAAAAAGAAGGTTCCTTAAGCTAGCAAGCAATTGCTAAGATCATTTTGTTTTACAAGTGTAGATTCTAAAGTTCTAAGAAAAATGGTGAAAAACTAGTTATACTACACAAATCTATAATGGGCTGTCTGCATAGCCCAGTGAACAAATTATAATTAATACAATTATTCTACATTCTGACAAAAAAGTATTAAAACCAAAATGGACACAGGATCTACTTTTTAACTTTCATTCTGATGTATATCAACTTACGGATCCACAGAAACATCTAACACATTTCAGAGCAATATCCATACTATTCAAAATTTAAGTGTCCATTTTTTTACATAAATCAGTGAACTATAGGCCAAAACTCAAAAGACCGATGTAATTTAAATTCACTGGAGTACAACATTTACATATGAGAAGCTTCCTATTCTTGATGGTTTAAATTTCGAATTTAAATTTAAATCTCCATTTTTCTCCTGACATTTTAACTTTCATCTTCCATAAAGTGTGGGCAAAGAGGGTTACAGAGTATGAAACTACTTGTGCCCAACAAACAACAAAATTTTCATACCTCCTCACATATTCAAACATCCCTGGAAGGTGAGATTCCTTTTCTCTGAAAGCTTCAATATTAATTGGAAGTGGTTTTACAAAGTATCCAATGTCAGGCCTTAACTTGACAGGGAATTTATTGTCGTTGCAAAATAAAGCCAATTTTAGAGGCAAAAGGTGGTGATGGAAGCGAACTAGTAGAGTCCGTTTCGCTTTCTGGCTAGGCTCCAGAGAAGAGATTGCCTCCATTGAAACTAGCGCTGGTTTATCAATATGAGATTTCAAGGTACTGCAACAAAAACATAAAACCATTTGTAGGAATAAGCACGTAAGAAGATTAGAATGAGCAAGTAAAACTTGAGATATTCAAACTGGATTTGCTGCAGGTTCAGTGGCCACAGCCTTTGAATAGGAAACCAATTTACTGGCAATCTAAATTTCAACTAAAGATACAGATTTATACTCTACCCAGTAAAAGAAACTTGGAAGTTGCCAGAAAAGGAGGATTAATACTTACTTCTCTGCTGCTTGTGAATCTGCACTTTTGCTAGAATCCTCGTCTAGTAAGACTATATCGAACATCGGCTCCGAAGAACAATTTTCAAATAATACTTCTAAACATACAAGATGGGAGGATATGCTTGAAGTTTCAGATAAAAAGGAATAATTCACCATTAAACCATTTCCATTTGCAGGATCCAAGAGAGTGTAGCATTTGGGTTTAACACGGCTTCCAATATCTCCAATGGTTATTCTTGCTGAAGATCTTCGAACTTGGCTTTGTTCAATTTCACTTCCTTTAGATGACTTGGATGGTTCATCCAACCAAGACTCGAGAGACTTCGTTGACATCAAGTCATTAAAACCAGAAGTGCCAGAGTGATCCCCGCCATTCTGATTTTCATTAACATTGCTAGTTTCTGAAATCTGAATCAATGGATCATCATTGTTGTCACCTTCATCGCCAGATACAGTCTCATTGCTGCCACTGACTTCACTGGAACCAGAAATTGACTGTTCAGAGCTATAATCAGAAGCATTTTCATCGTCAAAAGACCCAGATGTACCAGGATCCTCCACCTCCTCTGAATCACTGTTAACAGCTCCATCATACTGATCAATGTATGGAAGGCTACAAGGTTTTGGGAGAGGCTCATAGCCTGGAGCTGCATGAAATACCAACTGTGAAAGAGATCCAGGGAGATAAAACCTGTCATTGATAGGTTCAGATGGAACTGTCACAGTTTTTGTTTGTCCACCAAATATGCATTCTTCAAGCACACTAGACTGGTCCTTCTTCTGTGATTCACCATTTTCCGCTTCCACAGTTTGAGACTCCAAATTGCTCGAGAGAAGTTTCTTCAAGAAACGCGAACGATCACGAATATCATAGTTCAGGTCACGCTCAGCCAGTTCAATTACATAGGTCCAAATTTTTCTCAAGGTCCAACTATCTTCTCCCTTAATGCACAGTGAGACCTAAGGACAAAAACCATTCAAACCGTAAACTCACTTCTTTCAATGTAAACCCATGCATATAAAATTCAGGAGCCAAGAACTAAGGTTCCAAGTTCTGACATGGGTCATTAACTCATTATATGGTCCTCATCCATTTAGGGTGTGCTTGTGAATTGGTTTTTGGAGGGGAGGGCGTTGGGGGGCTAAGTTTATATTTTGATATTTTTAAAAAATTAAAAGAACAAAATGATATTATATGTTCATGTATCATGCTGTTCTTTACCAAAAAAAATATATATATCACATATATAGACTTAGCCCTCTAAAATCCAACTGGCAAACACACACTGGTACACACAATTTAACAGGACAATATAGATTCATGGTGATATGATATACATCAACCAGACACTATACATCGTGGAAAGAGATAACTCTGCAAGTGAAGGTAAGCTGAAGCGCACTCAAGTGTTATAGATGATTAGATTCAAAATGTGTGGATGCCCACCTTCTTAATAGTTTATTCTAAACACTTCTAGAAATATCAACTTTACAAGTCTCACTAACTTTCAATCATTACCACTATTTTATATAAAATTCTATAGTGATCCAAATAGAAAATTCAAGTAGAAGGTGCAGGAGTACAGTGGAAAGTAAAAATGCCACAGGTAATAAGATTTGTAAGACTGTAAAAGGATAAGCAGGGAGTTATTAAGAACATCTTAGAATTAATGGAAGAAAGGTTAAAGATATCTATGAAGACATAGCACGCAGAGAATTGTGACATTCACGACTAAAAATGTATGAAACTTACTCAAGTTTATCATTATCACTAAAAAACAGTTTACAATGAGTAAGTCGTTAACAATCCAGCATATTTATTTGGATAGGAAGGTAGGTTTACAAGACATGCTGAGACAAGCATAAACACAGATTACATATTTGGATTGGAGACGTCCAATAAATGTAAGATGCTCCAGAATTAGGATCTCATGCAAAATGCACGCTGTAAACAAAAGTTATGCCACATTTATGGAAGTCATCTAGTCTCTAAATTGATCATTTTCAGTTTTTTCCTTTGGCTGATGTACAGTGGAACTGGAGAGCGTTGATGAACTGACTACTTCCAGTTCTGATTTTTTTTTTTTTTTTTGCTTTGGGTGCTGCATCATCCTTAGTTTCTTTACTTAACATCAAACCAAATTTAAAAGAAAAATACTAGAACATTAACACCAGGACAAATCAATTAAGCAAAGCATCCTTTACTTTCTGAAGCTAAAACAGCACCTCAAAACATAAGCTATTCACCCGATGATAAACAGATTTTCAGTTTACAAGCATGTAACTGAACAACCAAACTATCTGATCGAGGACCTTGACAGCTACTCTTTGAAGTAATTTAATGATATACCTTTGTGATTGTATTAAGAATCTGAAGCTTTGTTTCTAATCCTTCTGAAGTAAAACACCAAGCAAGATACTTGAGTACTGTACTCAACATCCTTGGAATCATCTCACCCAAAGAACAATACTCCCCCAACAACCAGACAATCATTGCACGGGCAGCAGGGACCTTGATTGTATCCAAACTACGGACCAACTGAATTATAACCTTATAATAACAATTGAAACAGTAGGAGATCAGTCATAACTGCACAAGCAATGTATCAAAAAATTGCAATGCAAGTACGACTAAATAATTGCTAGACCAAACACAAGATATTAGTATACTAAACCCATGCCTACTTTGTTCCATATCTCCATATTGTCATTTGAAACTTACTTTTAAACCAATACAAAAAAAATAATAAAATAGTATCATTGGAAATAATTTTATATGAAAAAGAATCAGAAGAGTACCTTCTCATAACTGGGCGGTTCTAACTTTATAATTGATATGATGGACATAATTGCCTGAATTAGTACGCCCTCTTCTCCATCCAGGGATCTGATTTCACCACACAAAAATTCTGCAAATATAGATATTATACAAGAATTCAAGATACATGAACTGTTTCTTAAAAAGATAGAATTAATAATCAGGCCACACACCTTGCCTAATCAAAGTCAACAGTCCTTCCAGGCATGCTGTTGCCATTTTCGGAAGTCTCTGGGCACATAAACCAATGGCAGCAACTGTGTCGGCAGCAAATCTCCTGTCTGGATCTCGAATATAATCCTAGCAACACACTAAGAAAAACATCAATCAATGCACCAAACTCTGATTCTAGATGTCATAGCAAAGACATACAACAACAACAACAACAACAACAACCGAGCCTTATCCCACTAAGTGGGGTCGGCAAAGACATAACCATAAATAACTAATGAAACATGTGACATGTGAGCAGGTAACAGTGGATTCATCATCCCTGCATAAGCATATCTAGGTCCTCAATTTTTATTTTTGTATTTGTTTAAGTGCGGTAAAAGACTCATATTGGTTGTACCAAAAAAAAAAGAGAGACATATTTGAGTATGGGAGGACCGAAACCCTCACCTTGGACATTGATTCAGACCATTAATAAAATGGGTGTATATTGGGCAAAATAGAAAGGGGGCAGAGGATAGTATTTGATTGTAAAAATTACAGAGAAGAATAGAAGTGGGAAAAAGTATAGATTGGGAGACACTAGGGCTCTAGAATTGCCAAGATTGTATTCTTGTTTTTAGTACATAATGTTAACAGAGGTATCAAATCCACTTCATATGCAAATAAACAAGGGAAGATAGTTAGCAAAAGCACAGCAGCAAAAAGTTCAGTAGTGTAAAGTTTGACGGATCAAATAAATTCATATTCCAACAGTGTCCAGAAAAACATATACTTGATGTGAAATACCTGAAATTCTTTAAGAACGAATGAAATTGATGAATCCAAAGCAATAATAGAAAGTATATCCAGCTTAAGTGCTTTTATTTGATAGGAATCTGCAGAATAAATGAAGAAGTCTTCATAATGTGGAGCAAATAGAGAGGGCATAGCTTTAGCAAACACTTGGATATTGCACAGCACCTGCATAAATCAATGAACAAATAATCATTAACTTCAAAGTCAGATGTCAGAAATTGATCATACATGTTGGTTAACTAGAATTTATCACTTTCTTGCCTTATCTAAGGAAATTTTCTATGTATTTACTTTTCCTTCATACCGCGATTTCACTATCCAACCAAAAAAGTCAGAATTCAATATTTGAATTGGAAGTAATGCATATCAATAGCAACAGTAAGTGAGAAATCTCTCAAGAACAACCCAACAACACCAACCCTTAAAAGATTAAGAGTAATATAAATTTGAACACCCTGCAAATACAATGTTAACTCCGATAGAATTAAGTCGGTAAATCATTAATTTCGTTTATGTTAATCTTCAGAAAATGAATGAATGAATGAGCAATGTGATGTTATGAACTTAAGACCATGCCAGAGACAGAGCATTAGCAAAAAGTTGTTCAATAAGCACATTTTGTTATTTGTTACCACAACTGACTAGAGACTGCCTTGAGTAAATGTTAAACTGTCAATTGTGGAAACATGTTATTGTAATTCTGCGTCATTCAAATATAAGCCAACAAAATAGTAAAATAAAATCATGCATTTGAAGGAATGCCGTTAACATTGACCACCAAATTGTGTAGTTCATACATTCCATGAAAAATATCTAATTTCAAACCATCCATGTGAATATTGTGATATCACCTATTATATGGGTAAATCATCATCACGGAAAGGTGACTCCTAACTCCTAAGAAAGAGGTCGTTACTAAGTTCTACGGGATGGATGTACCCTTAATCCCGCAATATGAGTTTAATACCTATCCCACTAGCATTAAGTTATTCGGTGATAATGATATGTCCATTCAAATCATATATTGGCCATAGACAAAAATTAAAAAATAATAATCCTTTTATATCTTAGGTAAACCATAACTGCAACTGCCATTTCTAGACTAGTATTGGTATCCTAAGAGTGACAATAGATAATTCTCTTCTCTTGGTGGGCATGATATGTTTCAACCATATCAAGATAAACAGAAATGTAATAAAGGCTGGAAATGAGAAAGAACAAGTTTGCACCATATTGCACACAGTTTACTGGTGAATATAGGACTCAGACTACGACTCTAGGGTAAGTGCCCCTGGACTCTTCCTCTAACCCAAATCAGATCCTCTCCCTCCCAGCTTTTCACTCTCTTGCCTATATGTTAACACACTAACATAGTAACATATACTCATAACTGCTAATGACTACCCATAACTGTTAGACTGTTACTAAATGCCAATATCAGGGTTTGATCCACTGTTTTCCCAAAAACTTTTTCGATTGAGAAAGTTTTGATTCATTGGAAATTAGACAATAAAACACAACCTATAGTAACATAGAGCAGATATATATATACAAGTTTCTTAGAAGAAGAGCCCGTGAATAAAATACAAGTATTATAATTTTAAAAAGAAAATCAAAAGAATATAGTAGAAAATGTAGATAGAGGAACAAATAAAACAAGATAAACCAATTATTCAAGGAACATTACTTACCACGTATCTTGAAGCAGGCGATGATCGAAGGACAAACAAGAGCGGTTTAACAATTCTTTTAACATCCTCCTTAGGCGCCATTATCCAGTGTACACCTGCAGCTGCAAGTACAACTGCACTGTTATGAGACCATAACAATGGTGATGTACACTGCAGTAGGATCCTCACAACTTCATTGCTGCAAGATGTATATAACGATTCATCCAATTTAGGAGCAACCTTAATAGTAGAACTTGATCGTGATAAGTACTCGTCTGGCCCTTCAATGTAACACTGGAAGATCATATGTGTTAATTCCGACACAGTCTTCTCAGTGGCATAACCAGCATCTTTTTTTAGGGTAACATCATGCTCATCTTCATCTAAATTGCCATGATCTTTATTATACGAAGAAAACATGATGGATTCTTTGACAAGCCCGTGCCTCGCTATCACATACCGTAAAAGAATCCCAATTAGCATTATTTGACCCCACTCTTCCACATCGGGAAGAATCTCACACAACTTTCTATAATTTCTTCCAATAAGTGAAAAATTGTTTGGGCAAACAGAAGTAAATGCAGAAGCAGCTGCTCCAACAACCCCTGGGGAATGATCGTTTAACAATAATCCAACCATCTGCACCAAATGAAGCATCAAAATTTATTTATACTATCGGCGGCTTTTGTGGCCTTCCAACCATGCATTGATGAAATCAAATATCTGGCATAAAACTTTCTTTGGTTAATTAGTTCAAAAGTATGAGACTTAAGAAAAGCCGGGAGAAAATAAGATGTTTTCTATTAATTGTTATAAAGTAACCTATGTCCTATAGAAGGTAAATCTCAACAAGTATGATTAACAGTAGACAAGTCTACCAGACCTCTTCAATTGCAGATGCATGTTCATCCATCCGTAAATCGTGAAGCTTAGGAAGAGCATTAGCAGCACATTTTCTGACATAGACAGACGGATCTCTAGCACATTTTCCCACAGCAACAAGGACAAGAGGTGCAATTGCATGAAGGCGGATTCCCGCCATGGCTCGGAGTGCCCATGCCCTAACCAATGGGTTAGTGTCCCCCAGGTCCTTCTGGAAACAATTGATCGACAACAATGCTTCATTTGGACGCCTGAACAAAAGAAATAACATTGAAACTATAAGAACAACAGCAAACAACAACCAATTATGTGGCAAATTAAAGACGGAAGAATGCTAAGGTTAAAGAACCAACAACGACAACAACAAAATTTTATCTCACTAAGTAGGGTCAGCTACATACATCAAACGACGTCATCATGTTCTATCATATAGTACCATATTTCTCTTATGGTTTTTCTAAGTCTACCTCTGTTTCTCTTAATAATACAGAATCCACGGGTATTCTCTTTAGATGCCCCCAAACCACCTAGGCCTAGTTTCCCCACTCTCTCTAATGTATACATTTCTAATCTTATTTTGTCTAGTTTTACCACACATCCAACGCAACATCCTATTCTCTACTATGCTTAGCTAAATACAACAAAACAACGAAGAAAAATAGAAGCAGTTGTGAAAGTAGAATAGTACAACATACTTTTCAGCATAATGTAGAAGGTACAAATAAACCAGCTTCTTCACTTCCAATGACTGCGACGCAACGTTTTTCACAACCTATAATTTTCATTCACAAATCAAAACAAAGTCAAAAAAAATACAAAATCACAATTTAGATTCAAAATTTTCATCGCAGCGAAGGAGAAGCAGATCGAATAGTGTGGATCGGAGGGAGTAACCTGAGGGAAGAAATTGGAAACATCGAATCCTTGAGCGATGAGAGCGAGTAACCGTTTGAGAGCTTCGCATTTCTCGGAATCGAATCTGCTATCAAGGAGAGGAGCGATGTTAACGTCTTCGGGATCGTCGTATAAGGCGGCGTCGGTGCCGATTCGGAACACCGCCGTTGAAGCTTTGCTCAGTGATTCCGCCGTCGCTCCGAATTGGTGGAACATTTTTTCTCCGACTGAGATATGCGTTTCGAGTTTTTTTAGAAGCAAATTTTAGACCTGTTAGAAAGTGTTCTCATTTGTCGCCTAATGAAAGATTAGTACTAACTTTGTCAAAACTTAAAATACTCATTTCATGTGTATTAGCTGAAATTGACGAAATTGCTAGCATAGAGGACATCATGATTCATGAATGAGGTTCCAACAAGTATTTCCTTGAGCTAAGATCCCCTCTATTAATGATTATCTCCATTTCTTTTATTTTAATAATAAGATCACCGTCTATTTTCTCTGTTTATCTCTTCCCAAATTACAACATTTTCCATTTATTTCGCTAAATGGAGAGTATCATAACTCCATTTCCTTCCTCCATTAACGAAAAGTATTTATTTCGTCGCGCTTAATTGCAATTTTGATCCCTCATTTAATTAGTTTTTAGATTTTTGGTCTCCTGATTCTTAAATCTGCAATTTCGGTCTTTTAATTTTTCCAATTTCTGAAATTGAATCGAACATTACAATTGACCTTGATATGATATAATTTTAAATGAAATGACAATATCCCTAAAAAATACATGACAATACACGCGTTGATGTCACGCCACGTCAATTTAAGTAAAATAATACAATTACTTTTAAATTTTATAATCAATAACTAACAAGTAAAAAAACATTTCTTGTTAAAGAAAAAGGTGAAAAATCGTTAAATCATTTGTAGGAAGAGAGAGTAGATTGTCATCTCCATCAACACCAATAGCAATTCCAAAATTTACAACACATGATAATACAAGAAAACCACTCAAAACGTCATAGTCATGTTCAATTATGATGCTTTGCCTAAAAAATTGCAGAACCCACAAAATTGCAAAGGCTATAAAACAATGTCAATTGATTCAAACAAGTGTCAATAAATCGAAGGTCTAAGGCGATGTTGATTATTAAGAATGGAAAAGAAGCAGTGAAGAGTTAGAACAGAGGCAAAGATTGAGAAGAGTAGAGAAAGCAATGATTTTGTACGATGGAGGTGATTCATAAGAGAATAAATTAATTGTTTTTTACTATTTGAGAAAATTGAGAAAAAATTCGGGATTGATATTTTTTTTTAAAAGATTGAATCCAATTTTTTAGGTTTATCAAATTAATATTTATTATAATATAATTTGAAAATAGTTATTTGTACATATAAGTAATATTATTTTAAGTTTAATCTGACGTGGCATCCAAGATTGTGTCACATCAATGTCAATTGGAAAAATCAAGGGGCCAAATTCCGAATTTAAAAATTAGTTAACCAAAATTCATATATTGATTAAATAAAAATAACCAAAATTGCAATTAAACCTCGAAAAATTACATTATGTGTGTATGATATTATAATAAAATTTCTTAAGAAATTTTGGATGATATGTTGTAAAATTTCTAAAATTAAAAGACATCAACATTAATACAATTAAGAGAATGAGACTGAACATAGTTTTTTTTAGAGGTGCTCTAACAAAGTTACGAGCAATTTTACCGGCTTATCTGGAATAAAAGAAGAGATGTCATTCTTGCAACTTGAAAATAATAGTTCATAATTCATTTCCATCAACTTGTAGACAATTCATTCCCTAAAAAATTGTGGGCAATTTATCTTGTCATTGCTCTTTGAGAGTCCAATTCAAAGATGGAATTTTGGAATTATAAAAAAATGCATTAATTGAATTGCATCCCACAACTCTTGTGCCTTCTTGTATTCAAATCGCAGTCCAAATGTGAGTCTGTCATTTTTGTTGAATTTGATTTTTAGTTGTGTGTAGTTATTTTTGGCTATCCTTACATCAAATATTGCAACTCACCTAATATAATGAATACACCTTCCGATCATTACTATAAGCAAAAAAATTACATTTTAGATTCATTCAATTAATTATGTATGTAGTCTTTATTATAGATTAGTTACATCATTTAATGAATAAATCTATAATGTTGATTTTTGCTTATAATAGTGACCGGAGTATGCATCATATTATAGTTTAATTACTTTGAATTGAAATATATGATGAAAGTTCGAATTTGTTGTGTTAATAATAACCATTCATGTTTAAACTCGATAACATATATTAATCACATGAAAATGCATTTTGAACTGGTTCATTGCTTGGAAAATTTTGTTTGTTGTTACTGCTAATTTTGTATGGTATAGAAGAATTTATCTTATCTCACATTCAATAATGTATTTGATCTTGTAGAAGACATTTTAATAATTTGTATTGCTATCAAAGTTGGGAATTTAATGAATGCGGCAAATTATTAAAGGATCTTCGATATTGACTTTAACAAATTAACTTCTTTTTTTTGAGGGAACAAATTAACTTGTTTTGCATGATAATTGTCGTGTTATTTCTCAAAGGAAATGAACTTATAAAATTTTCATTCTAAATGAGTTGTAAATATTGTAAAATGATCATTACTATGTGTTTTATTTAAGTTTTTCTATTCATGTTTGGTATTATTTAATTGTATGTTTTGATCTGAACAATGCATTTGTATTGGTTACAGCTATTGGTTTTATATTATAATAGTTATACTTATGTTGGTTTCAAATCTCGTTGCTTGCAACTTGCGATAAACATCAAATATTTGGTTTTAAATTTACAACTTACATTGCAATAACTAATGTGATGGTTATAACTATCTACAATGCTTATAAATATTTGTAAATAATCGTCAATAGTTAACTATTTGAGATATATACAGAGAATAACAAACTCATTTAACCTTAAAAAAATTATTGAATCAATGGTTTGGAAAAACTTATGGGGAATGAAACTGTAAAAAAGAAACTTATGATTAGTGATCTTTAGAGATTTTTTTTGTTGACATGAAAATATACTACTCATAAATTAAATATTTTCATGAAAATATATTAGTATCAAATTTATTTGTTATGCCCATTGTAATTATCATTTATATTGTAAATCAATAAAAATAATCGTACGTGTAACTTACTATTAAAACAACGTTTTAACAATGTGTACATTTATAATAAGTCTCATGTATCTACACAAATACTGCATGTACAAATACTTGCAATGGATGTACATAATTTATTTTTACACAGTAGCTTTTTAAAATACAAGTCACAAAGATACTTACAAATAAAAATTTGATGTATATAGTATAGTTATTCTACACAGCGGTGCACTTTAGTAAATTTAAAACAAATGTGTTTTACAATACCTACTTTCTCACAAAAACGAATTTTTCTGTATAGACATTTTAAAAGTCGAGATTAGCAAAAGTTTCTATGAGCAGATAACCACCATTACATGTCACATGTTCTTACATTGGTAGATCTTAAATGAAAAAAACATATATCTGCATCTGTACTTTCTTTTGTATTTGTATTTCTTTCAAAATTAATATTAAATTTGCAATTAAAAAAATAATAGCACATCATATCTTCGTGAACAAATTGACCTTCAACTATAATAGAATCGACATTTCATTAATACTAAGTTTCTAACATTAAACTAACCTTTAAAAACTAAGTTGTAAGCACCCCTTCACCTCAATACTAAGTTATAAAATATTTATGCATATCATCACAACCTCATAAAATGAAATTACACTACTTAAAATTTATTCTTGTTATCTGTATTTTCACAACGATAAATATTTTAATTTATGATGATGTTGTTATCTCTCACTGATGATTTCCAACAATATGCCGATAATCAAGTTTTAGTGTAGTTATTTTTTATTTTAAAAGTATTTTATTTATTAATTTATATTAAGTGTGTCAAAGAAAGTTACTCAAAATATTTTATCAGAAAATAAAATATACGTACAATTGGATTATGGAAAATTAATATAATATTAATTATCAACTTTACATTAACACCAGAAGAATATTTACTTTGTAACTAAGGATATGTACATTTGATTATTAATTAACCACAATCGGTATGATAGATTTTATAAAACTATAAACATTTAATAAAACATTTTTATTTTATAGTAATTTTTTTATTAAAAAGATTTTATAGAACTATAAACATTCAATAAAACTTACTATTGAGGGTTAAAAAACACTAAGAGAACAATACAACATACCCGGATTCCAAGTTTTTGGTTGGTCACACGTCGTGTAAACTAAAACTCTCTGCACGTAGTGGGCTGCCACTTGAACGAGATCTTTATGTAATCATATTGTAAACCTACTGTGTTTAAGAAATAATAAATAACAATAAACAATTGAAATGGAAATTTAATTGTGTTTTAAAATGTGTTTTGCTTTATTAGAGTCTCAAAATGTATTATATATTGATAGTTTATAAATTGTTGAAGTAGGAGAAAATTTGTGTGCACAACTCTAATGCTTCATAGTTGTTGTTGATAAGTAGTTGGTTTAAAAAATGTATTACGTATTAATAGTATTAATAATCTGTAAATTGGTAAAATAAGAGAAAGTTATATTGAAAAAGAGACATTAAAATAAAAATAAAAAATGATGTAAAATATATTGAAAAAATAAATAAAACAAAGGGGCTCAGGCAGGATTAATCTAGACCACTTGATGAATCAGGAGGTCCAGATTCAATCACTGTATCAACTCATCACAGCCACTAGATCAAATGATCCAAGGGTTTAAAAATCAGAAATACAATAGTGAAAATAGACAAAACTCATAGGATTTAAAGTTAGGCACACAGCAGCCGTCGGATCTGAGATTTGACGGTTTAAACAAAAGACACAGAGTGAGGAGTAAAAGACAAAGGCTTATGTGAATCCTCCCAAGACCATCTGGACTGCAGATATGAGATCCAACGGTCTAGTATTGAGGTCACATGGCTAATAAATGGTCATACACACACTCAACCAGACAAAACAAATAGTAGTATACAAAGAATTTTCAACAAAAAACAACAAAAATTAAAAAAATCCCTCTTTACAACTTCTAGTGACAGAAACTGTAACACCCTATTTTTATTAAGCGATAATACACGCGAATACAGTGAATATTCAAGAAATAGATGCTACGTCTTCGCATAAACATTCAAGCAACATGCATATATAATTCCTCAAAAGTCGCAACGGATAAAGGTCATAAATCTCTAAAATATACATGCCATGGTATCAATATAATTCATAATATAAACCTCCAAGTCCCGACAAATGGGTAAATCTCCACAACAAATAGTTCAACGAAAATAAAGACGACTTCCTAATCAGAGCCTAACTAAGACTCTAAAGACGATAAACGGAGATAGCTCCTGCTATCCCGGCACTCACCAAGCAAAACTAACCCTGCACTCCGTCTACCCATTCATACAAACAGGTAGGCGGTCA
>Ga0315914_1000510_pt1 | contig 49431 bp, 24 predicted proteins | sample MpolenodulesMG_FD_203920 | JGI IMG/M metagenome (GOLD analysis project Ga0315914, IMG submission 203920) | Medicago polymorpha root nodule microbial communities from Los Angeles, California, United States - elongated nodules | ecosystem: Host-associated > Plants > Roots > Nodule | place: USA...
TTAACTTAAAAATAGGGACCAAAAGTAGTGATTGAAAATTTTATAGGGACTAAAAGTTGAAGGAAAATTTTAGAGGGACTAAAACGAAAAGTTGATATATTTATAGGGACCAAAATCATATTTAACCCTTTTTTTTAAAAAAAATTCTCTCCTTTAGGTCAGCTTTAGACAGGGAATTAACTCCCTTGAACTTTGAAGCAGTATATAATCCAGAGTGCATAATATCTGACTTTGGAATTGTATTTTGGTTGTTAGGCTATGACAGTGGCATTATTCAAGCATCATCATTCCGTACATATCATACCCCACTCAACAAGCAGGTTGTATTTCTTTCTATATAATCTTTTCTATGGTTAAAGTTGTATCAAAAAGGTCCAAGTTTAACTGTAAAACTGTTTTAGGTCGACTTTGTTAATTCCATGAGGGCTGCTCGAGAGTTCAGTTCAAGGGTTTCTGATTCTTTGAAGGTAATGTATCTAATTTTTGTGCACGCCGAATCAACCTTTTTTGGTCATTAAATTACATATATAATATAGAAACATATGGTAATTACTAATTATAACGAGGGAATGTTTTGACATGCTCCGTTCTTCAGCAATTGAGAATAAGAGTCTCTTGCTTTTATTATAGTAAAAAAAGAACGACGTAGCAGATTTTGCCTTTTACCATGTTCATTGTGATTGAACTAAGATTCCTTTTCTTGTGCAGATTGAGATCTTCCCATATTCAGTGTTTTATATGTTTTTTGAGCAATACCTTAATATATGGAAGACTGCACTGGTCAATCTTGCAATAGCTATTGGTTAGTATTGAGACCTAAAATTCTTTACATATTGCTGTGCATTTTATACATGTTGGCGTTGAGCTGTGATCTATTAACACTGTCAAATGATATGTAACAGGTGCAGTATTTATTGTGTGCTTGATTATCACAGGCAGGTGAGGATTAGCTTATTTTAGTAAATGGTTTAATCATTTTCACCTTCTTCCTTAATTAGATAGAGGTATCAGTGAGTTACTGTCTGATGAATCTAACGATTCTTGGTTTGATCCTTCGATTTCAACATTTATGCAGTTTATGGAGTTCAGCAATCATTTTGTTGGTGTTGACAATGATTGTTGTTGATCTCATGGTATTTTTCTTCGTCAACTAGCACTAGATTTTTTTAATTGCGGATTGAAATGTGTATCATGTAGTTCTTTTTATATACTGTTTCATATTTTTATTGGTGCTTGATATTTAGAATTTCAAATCACCATGTTAATTTGCTTACTTACAATATTATGCTTTGTAGGGTATGATGGCCATTCTGAATATCCAATTGAATGCCATCTCAGTTGTCAACCTCGTTATGTCAGTGGGCATTGCTGTTGAGTTTTCCGTGCATTTGACTCATTCTTTCACTGTTAGTACCACTCTGCTTTCTAGTTTACTTTACATAATGTACAGGTGTATGATGTACCTATGTTACTCATTCAAAAATTTAAATTATCAGTTCATCCATTATCTATTTCAGTGTCATTAGAGAAAAAAAATCTTTTGAAACTTGTCATTCTCTGTTTTCATTATCTTTTGGTAATGTATATGGCACCCCAATTGAAATTAGCAGCCAGATGCAGCAGATCTGGTTGTAGGTTGCGGCGGGCTGGAGCTAGACAAAGACATAAACGAAAGCAATCTTATCTGTGGCTTGTGTTAATGTCGGTTTGTAGGTAGGACTGGTTGAGGTTTCCACTGTGTTGGCGTATGCATGTGGAGGTTTGAGGGGAGTGTGTGGTGTTTAGGATTGGTTCATGGGATTGGTGCATGAATGGGCTTAGAGGATTTGGGTGCACAGTAGGGTGAGGTTTGCAAGGTCGGGTGGTTCCATGGTAGCTTTGCCAGTGTGGCTGGTGGTTTGCGGTGGCAGAGGCAGTCAGTCAGGGAGGAGTGATTTTGTTGCTACTGCGATGACTTATCCTGTGATGTCACCAGTGAGGTTGCCGGACATGCTGAAGTTGTCGGAGATATTGGCGGTGGCAGCAGAAAGGATTGTAGCGAGAAATAAGAGTTAGGTGAAGACACTACTTTATAAGCACATCGAAGAGTCTTCCTGTCAGCTGTCGTGCACAATCGCAACTGCACGGCTGGCCTACGTGTCTCTTGCGCCTTGTGAAACTGGCTTCCATTGTAGTGTCCTTTTCCGCGAGAAACCACCCACAACCCACACCAGCATGTTTCTGTATGCTCTCAACATTGCAACAGCCAACAGCAGTTGCCGTACCACGCCAATGTAGCATGATTCCACAATCCTTCCTAACCGTCACACCTCCTTCAGGCTCTTTCCCCCCCTCCAACCAACCACAATCTCCTGTGGATGGTCCCTCCATTGATAAATAGTCACAAATTACCCATAAGTCTCTTGGCCCCTGTTTCTTTTCATCCATTGTAGTATACAACTTCTAGAATATTCAAGTCTAGGAATAGAGGAGGTAACCGAATTAAATCTTTGGGTTTCTCTCAACTCAAGCCTACTGGCCTAAATACATGTCGCTCACGAAATCAGTGCCCATTCTTTCTTGTGGAGGAACTAGGGAACTGCTTCATGGGGCAGCAGCAGGCAGAAGATTGGGAGGAGCGGGCGGGGATGAGGAAGCAGCGTTGCGGAGCTGCTGCAACTGGACAGTGGTGGTGCAGAAGGAGGCCTAAAAGGGGATGGGGAAATATAAATTTTAAGCCACATGCCTTGACAAGATCTGGACCATTGGTGAACTACTAGTTATTTGCAACAGTGGATACTCAGTTGTGTACTGGTCCACAGTTTTGAACTTATGTACCATGCTTAAAAGGACTACTAATGTTTTTGTGCATTTTTTTTGAAGTACTAGTATTAGCAAAATCATTGAATTCTGTAATACTTTAGCTGCATTTCATTGTCATTGTTATATATGAACTAGTTTCTGTCAGTTTCACATAGCTAAATCTTACTGCAGGTTGCAAGTGGGGATAAAGATCAGCGTGTTAAGGAGGCTCTAGGTACAATGGGGGCTTCAGTCTTCAGGTGATTTTGTGCCTGCATAAGCATATTGTCTATTTCTTGACATGTATGCAGCAAGTGAGAAATCATATTCTTCATGTTGCTCTTTGGTTTTGCTACCAATTCTCTAAAGGAAAAAATGAACAATAGGTTCATGGGTATGAACTTATGAAGGACCACAGGCCCTGATAGTATTCCTTCCAGATTGCTTTCAACTCATTTACATGATAGACTTGTTGTTTCTAACACAGTTTTATAGAAATTGTGTCACATCTGCATTTGCATCCATATATCGTTGCCTTAAATTTAAGTAAGGTTTCTTTTCTAAACAATATTCACTTTATGCTATTGCAGTGGTATCACACTAACAAAGTTGGTTGGAGTCATCGTTCTTTGCTTCTCAAGAACAGAAGTTTTTGTGGTATTATGAGTTCATCCTCTGCTTTTAGGTCGGACTGTGGTATATTATATATGTGCGCAATAACTAATTTTTGCTTTTGCAGGTTTATTACTTTCAAATGTACTTGTCATTAGTACTTCTTGGTTTTTTGCACGGACTTGTTTTCTTGCCGGTCAGTGATATTATCTTCTTAATTAGTTTTTCTTTAATGCATCAAGTAAAATGATAAAATAGAAGAAAAACTGCAGTGAGTTACACTGTTACAGGACACTAATTACTTTTTGCAATGAATAGAGTTACTTTTCATCAACTACTGGTCTCAACATTCAAGCAAAAGACTAAATACTAATCCCTATTTATAGGGATACATAGGCTCGATCCCAAATCGATAAAAATCATAATAATCAGAATAAGTAACTTAAAATTAATCCCAAGAGATAATATTAGATACTTTAAGATTATAACTCTATTCATAGAATTACTTTACGGTGTAACTCACTGTTACAGGACACTAATAATCAGAAAAAGCTTTATTTCATGGCTTCTAAAAATCACAACATTTTGCATTGGTGCTTTTAATAACGGACGCAGAACCAAACGGACTGTTTTTAACAAAATTCTATTGTCGGCCAATGGTTCTACTTTGCTTCCCATTAGTGCTTTTAATAATGATTATTAGAATATACTGCGACTTTCTGTTTTTTTTTTGGTCATATTAAGAATATTCATTTTTTTCTTACATCTGCCACAGATACACTTTGGGTTTCCATCGTTGAAACTTGAACTTGGTTTTGAAACTCTAACATATGTTTATGCTTTTCTTTTTGCTGCAGGTGGTATTAAGCATGTTTGGTCCACCTTCAAGATGTACAAATACTGACCAAGGGGAAGATCGTTCATCAACTTCTTCGTAGCTATAAACCAAAGCATTGGATGATGGGTTGTCCGCAAGTAGTTCACAAAATCTGTAGAGTACAAAAAATACATAGGCAATAGAAAGGAAAGTTCTGTAATACTGTCACTAGTTGTTACAGTGGAATACTTAACTATATCTAGTTTTACCGATATTGTTATTTGTAATTAATTATCTTTTTTTTAAGGAATTAATTATCTTTTCTTATTTCCTATATATCTGATGGGTTATTCTTCCCAGATTCTTGTATTTGCTGCACTTGCCGTACTGTTTTTAGGTGGATCTTATGTTTACACATAACTTATTTTCGTATCACGTCTTCCAATTCATCACATTCAAAAAGTTTAGAGAATGATTTCCACCAATAACTCGATAAATATGTGTTTATTTTAGCTATAAAAGCCCTCATCTTAAATGGGTGCGCTTACAGGGTTAGCTAGCACTTCAAATTCATTGCTTATATCCGAGTTTTTGAAAGAAAAAAAGCAATAGATAAAGAGCAAATCGTCACTAAATGAATAAATACGTTTAATAAATAAGTGTAAATAAAAAAGCATAGAGAAGCAGGTCGCTAAATTATTATGTTGACATATATCCTTTCTTGTATAATTGTGCTTGTAATTGAGCTTTTGCTAGTACTATTGCAAATCTGTTCTCATTATTATGTTGAGTAAATTTAATTTGTAAAAACTGGGGGGTGCTCGACTGAATACTCAGTATGTAGTTATGGTTATGGAGTTTAGAAAATAGAGAGTATAGTTATGGTTGTACATAATAAAATGAGTGTGCTGGTGCAACCATGAGATCCATTTAACAAAATTTTGTAAGTATTTCGTTTTATTTAACTTTGATTGATTCCCCTCTAAGAAAAACTTTGACTGATTCTAATAAACTTTAAATTCTAAACTGAAGAAATTAAACTTTCACCTATTTTTTAGGGAATAATTAATAAAAAATATAGGCAACATTTTTTTTTATAAAAAAATATAGGCAATAATTATTTAATTTTACTCTAGTATAAGAAATCCAAGTAAAGAATAAAATATGAAGGTGACTTGATAAACTAAAGAGGTGAAGTCAAAGTTATCGACCTCTTTAAAGAGGTGAAGTCAAAAATATATTTTTTCCTCTATAAATAGACGAAATGACAAAGTTATTATAAACTCATATATCTTGTCGGATGACCTAAAAATTTCGTATTTTTTGTCAGTTGAGCTAAGTCTTGTGAACAAAAAGAGTAATTTTTTGAAAGAATATTATTAGGTTATAAATATACAATTATTAAAAAATTTATAAATATATATATATTTTTTTTTATAAATATACGATTTTGTGGAACACTATATCAATTCGTAATTCTTTGTATCTTTGCCTTATTTTTTTCTTTCTTTCTTTCTCTTGACTTGCTATATTGTGCAACTTAGTCCTTGAAAATTAAAACATTGTTCAATTTAGCTCTTAAAATTTTCAAAAGAGCACAATAGTTCCTTCATTAGCTGTGCGTCAGTTATATTCATTCCTCTGTCAATTTCAAACAATACCTATAAAGACGTGTCATGTTAAATGATGACGTGGCGCTCAACATGAGTTTCAAATCACATTCATGTTGAATCTTTAAGGAATGAATTGTAAATATTGAAGTGCTTGTTTGAAATTGTGTGGGTGTGTATATATGTTTGAAATCTTTACCCAAATATTGTGATTTGGTATAAGAGGAAGGATACTAGACATAGTTACAATTTAAGCACATGTATATGTGGAGCTAATTTGAAATCCCCATGTATTATCGTGGTCCGGAATAGACGAAAAGATGAAACTTATTGATACAACAAATTCAAAGGCTAAATTGAATGAGAATTACAAATTCATGAACCAAATTGTCTATTCACTCTTAAAATTTGGGTTTGTCCACAACAGAGTTTGATTCAAGTTTCATTAAATTCATTATCTAAACCAAAGATGAAACTTATTGACACAACAAATTCAAAGACTAAATTGAATGAGAATTACAAATTCATGAACCAAATTGTCTATTCACTCTTAAAATTAGGGTTGTCCACGAAAGAGTTTGGTTCAAGTTTCATTAAATTCATTATCTAAACCAATGAAAAGAATACAAATCAGGTTGAGTTTACTCTTTTATTTTGGGGATAAAAACGAGTTACTCAGGGTTGGATGGAAATACAACATTTAAGTGTTTTTGGTGATGAAAAAAACAAAAGTCATAAAAATATTTTTGATAAAGTTTTAGATACCTTAGAGTTTGGTTAGATACAAGTATCCTCTAAATAAAATTTGTTTAACATTTAAATTTATTTTAAAATAAATTAAAATGAAAGTCGTTGAATTGAATGATTAAAAGATGAATACATACACAGCCAAAGTACATACTCCATCATTCCCAAATTATAAGCAAAAAAAAATTCATTTACTTCGTTCCAAATTATAAGCAAAAAATTTATATTTTGTAACAAAAAAAAAATTATAAGCAGAAAAGATTAACTTTGACCCTATTTAATGATCTTTTTTTTAAAACTCGGTATTTAATACAAGAACGAACTACCCTATTTAATGATATTGTTTCAAGAAAATCATTTTTTTTAAACTTTTGCTTATTTTCATAAAATTAAATGCAAATTTCAATCAATTTTCTCTCCTTATAATTTTTCCGTAACCAATTATAACTGTTTTTACATAGTTATTTTAAGGAGAACACAAAAAGTGATTATATTCCATATTATTATGTTTTAGTTTTCTTAATAATTATGAAATAATTTTTTTACTGATAATTTGGAATGGAAGAGTGTTCACTATTTTTTTTTGTGGGATTTTAGTTATCACATATTCATTGATTAAAAAAAATAATTATATTCTAGTCTCATATTAAGATTAAGATTCTTGCCTATTCGTGGTTGAAGGTGAAATTTGTCTCACTTCCCTTCAATTACCATGGCTGGTGGCTTAATCCGTTCGCCATCTTAGGCATAGGCTAGAGTTTATTCTGTTCCTATGTTTTTAATTTAGTGTACAGGTTCCGTATGTAAACATTGTTTCGTCTTTGGTGTCGATTTCTTTGTACATCTTGTTACTTAGAAGGACACCTTTTTTGGTAATATAATTCATTTTAGCCTTTTCAAAAAAAAAAAACTTTGTGAAACTAGAATATGTGCTCTCTTCGTGTGTTTTGAATCTTTTTATATAAGAGTTTAATTATGGTGTAGTGTAAAGACGTTTTGCACAGTCAACCAATAGCATGCTGCCAATTCATTTTTTCTTTTAATGACATAAATACTAAAACTAAAATTAATCCTCAACAAAAACTTCCAGATTCATCTTCCATGGCAGTTATCAGCGCACCAACAGTGGCAATCACGGTGGAGTTTTTGGCAAGTGGCAACGCTATTGATTCACGATAGGATCATGTTTGCACATGCAACTTCGGCGGCAACATCAAAACCCATTAATTGTATCATTGTGATAATAGATTCTGGCCCTCCGGTTTTGATTCTTAAATGTTTTTATTTAGACTCAACCAACCAAGAGTATTCTATTTTTATTTTCTTAAAAATAAAAAATTAAAGGCAATGTGAGATGATATTTTTCTCAAGGAAACAATGCATCTTGGATGTGCGTTATAGTGTTATTCTCAACCTTCAGTTGTCTTTTAAGGATGCTGGGCTTGTGGGTTAAAGCGGTGGAAAACGGCGTCGGGATAGAATACCATGACATCCATGACATTGATTTTATTTTTAATGAAATGGCAGTATTCTATTGGTTGATGGTGTAAATCTCTTTACACTGTCAGTACACCACAATTAAACTCTATATAATTGCATTATTCACAGTTTCACTTTGTGTGCTGATAAGTTGGTTTCTTCTCGTACGAAGAGATATTGGTTAATTAGGTTTGATGATTGCGATGTCGTCGTCTTCTCTCTCAATTCCAACCGAAGATAGGATCAGTGCTCTGCATGACTCAATTATCTCTCACATACTCTCTTTTCTTCCAACTAAAGACTCCACCGCCACAACCATTCTCTCAAAGAGGTGGAAGCCATTATGGCTCTCAGTTCTTGATCTCGACTTTGATGGCAAAAGCTTTAAAGACTTCAACACCTTTCGTCATGTCGTATACTCAGTCTTGTTGTCGCGAGGAGTCGCACTACCAATTCGATCATTCCGCTTCAAGTGTCATATTGATCATGGTCTATATGACATCAATGACGTCAACAGATTTATCAACGCAGCACTTGAACGAAAAACTGAAAACCTAGAACTTAATATGATGGCTTGGCCAAAAGATCATATTACAGTTAAATTAAGTCCTAGCATTTTCAGTTGCAAAACCCTTACTCTTCTCAAGTTGAATAGCGTAGTTCTGAATAACCTTCCTTCTCAACTAGACCTTCCCCTACTCAAAACACTCCATTTGGATCTTGTGCGTTTCATGTGTTACAAAGAATTTAGCAGGTTTTTCTTAGGCTGTCCCATTCTAAAGGAGTTGCAAACAAATAATGTATACACAGTTCCTCAGATGACAATGATTCCGTGGAGAATTCAACCCTTGTCCAGTTTGGCAAGAGCAACTATTTCTAGAGGAAACCTATATATTAATCTCTTCTTGCTGTCTGCAGTACAGATTTTGAGTTATAAAGTGGTATGATATATTTTTTTTAATGTTTGTTCTGTATCACTGACATTGGTATGATATTGTATATATGAATTAAATCTTAAAAGTTGTTAGGTGTGATTGGGTTTCTAATGTAATATCTTTATAATACATACAGATATGGCACCTCCATCTCCCAGTCCCAATGTTTTACAATCTAACTCAAATGGAGCTATTCTTCTGCAATCATAACGGTAGAAGTTGGGGCAGGAAGTGGAAGTGGATGGTAGACGTGCTTCAACATAGTCCCCAACAACAACATCTTACCATTCATCAGGTTTAACATATGATAAGGATAATTTGACGATTTAATTTAATTTGGTAAATCTACCTCAATATGTCTTAATACTCCCTCCATCTTATTACAGGAAATGGAGAACGGAATTTATGAAGACAATTGGCAGGATCCACAAAATATTCCTACATGCATTTCATCTCAGCTAAGAACTTGTTTGTTTAAAGATTGTAAAGGCATGAAGAGTGAGCTTCAATTTGCAGAGTATGTTATGCAAAATTCGAAAGTATTACGTACCATGACAGTCCACAGTTTGTGTTCCATAGATTTAACTGCAAAGCGCAGAATGTTAAAGAAATTAGCCAAGAGCCCTAGGAGTTGTAAACTGATATTTGAATGATGAGGGATCGGAAATATATAATTCTTTGATGTCTAGCTTTTCTGTTGGATTCTACATATACAATAGCAAGAGTTTATGGTGGTACAAAAGACATGAACAGTTGTCCCAAATATTACAGAACTTATATTTGATTGATGTGGACTAGGATATATATGATTCTTGCATTCTATTTTTATTTAGTTTATGAGATATTCTTGTATGAACTTTCACCCAAGACATCATTCTTATACCTAATCAATAAAAAAATGACAATGTTATTAACTTTAAAAAAAGTGTGATTTTAATTAAGGAAATGAAAACATAAATGGTAGTAGGTGGTTATTGTCGGTTAAAGACAGTGGAAAAAGGAGAGAGAAATATTAAAAATAATGACAAAAAAATCTGATATTAATTCTTTTATTATTTTAATTAAGTGTTAGATTTTAATTGGTTGAGTGTAAAAATGATGTGTTAGGTAAAAGTTCATCTAAGAATTTCTCAATTTGTCTTATTTTATTAATTGATAGCATGAACTGTCTCTTACTTTTCCTCGTCGTATCATTTTATAACAATTATTTATTAAATTAAATGCTGGTATTATGTGTAACTACATGGAACAAAGTGTATAAATTCAGAATTTGTGTTTCTTAAGTTTGTAACTGGTGTATTTCCTCTCGCCCACACAAAAGGGTATGCCATGTGCATGACTTGCCAAAAGATTAAACATGTAATCATATGTACTAGAAAACATTGTTTTCGGTCTTTGGCTGTTTGAGAACCATAGAAATAAGGAGTTTTACTAGATTCTATAATGCAATGTCAACACTAAATTTCTCTTTCTCTCTCACCTACTTCTCCCTAGTTTCTATCTATCAAACATCTATAGATAAGGGCTCTGTCTTCAGCTCTGATGTTGCAAGCGGCGATCTTTCCTCTAGGCAGCCTCTCAATATCTCATCTTCTCTGGTATATAAAATTCTGTTGGATTGATTAGGGTAAGGATATATATAATTCCTCTTTGGCACTATTGCCTCTCATTATGTCATACTTGATTGTATCTCTCCAAGATGCATGAAGCCATTAGACATAGCTTGTGCCACTCTAAGTGTCTTGCAAGTATTGTTATTGGTTATATGGCAGGGAACCTTAATTCCTTTTTATTATTGTAGTAAATATGCTTGATTTTATCTTCTTTTGATTAGCAGTTGTCTCTTCCTTTTTACAGTACTTCAAAATGGACCCCGGAGTTGAGCATCTCAATTACTATTGAGGTTGCAAATGTTTACTTTATATCATGATGAAGTTGATTGTATTGTAGTAGTCGATAGTCTTAATTCTGCTGTCATTTACTGCAAGTTTTTGATGTCTTGCATGGAGCAAGTTGAAATTCGGTACCCGGCCTGCTACTTGAAATACCATCGTGGATGCATTGTTCTTTATTTTAATTTTAATATGATATAATAAAACTTTGCTGTCGAAAGCATACTTGCCCATTGCTGATGTGAATCTTAGATAAACAAATGGGATTGGAGAGGATATAATTTTGATCAAAAGTCCCCCTCTTGAATGTCAATGGGATTATCAAGGGGGAGTTGGGCAGAGGTAATGGATGACCATGATTGGAGTTTCTAACTTGGAGTTGAATTTCCCAAATAACATTAAGTCTATGTGAAGAGATTTTAAACTCACAACTGTGGGCAAAGTCCTTCGTTCTTAATTGTTTGAGTAATCCAAGTGAAACTTTTTCTAAGACTAACATTGACAACGATATGTTTATATAATTTTAAAATGACTTAATAATTTCTAATATTGTGTTCATTCATTTAGCATTATTACTCAGCGGATCATTGTATGAGTGTATTTAAAGGTCCTCATAATCCAATCGTAACAGGCTGATCTATTCTTCTTCTTTGTCAATGAATCGGATTTTGTGGAGTATATGATAACTATAATGGCTCTCATTCAAAACAGGTTTCTGCATTTATTTTCCGTATCAGTGAAACTGCGAAGGCAGTTTGCTTGAGAGAAGACCTCTACTCAGTTAGTGAAGGAATTTATCTTTTGTTAATACTTGTTTGACTTTATTTATATACTTGCTTTGTATAGTGAAAATCTAATCCTGACATTGAATAGAAATGGTTCCTAATAAAAGCTTGGACACTCCATAGTCCCAAAACCTAAGATGGGATAAGTAGCTGCCCTACCACGCCTCCGTAGTGTGATTCCATGGTTGCGCCTAGCCATCATGCTAGCGCCTCCTTGAGGATCTTTCCCCTACCAACAAACCATAATCTCATGTGGCCGCCTTCTGCACTACTGCTGTCCAGTTGCTGCATTGCTGCAGCACTGCCCTTCCTCTTCCTTAAGGATCTAATCCTGAGGAGCAGTTTGGAAATAGTAAAGTATATATATAGTATAGTAAGTGCTCATGAAAAAAAATAAGGAAGTAAATTCAACATTCTTACTTTTTTTTTTTGGCATATTAAGGATCTAATCTGAAATTTGAACATAGTTTAACATTTGTTGGTTTAAGTATTAGAATTGAATATCGTTGAAATTTGGGGTCTAACTCATCCTTACAAATGCACCATCTCAAAGCAACTAGGAGCAAATCGCAATAAAGGTGGGATTACCGACACACCCCCTCACGCTCGGACCCAATGGGCATGAAGTGTGGCATTGTGGAATCCCAATGGTGGACCTTGGATAGGCTCTGATACCATGTTAAAATTTCTTGTTGGGGAACACCAGGAGCAGCAATAGGCTAAACATCCAAGACCACTAAGAGACTTAGACACCACATCTCCACCCAAAACCTTTAGGCATTAGGTATATATGGGTCCCCTCTCTTATATGACCAACATTTCCTCCATTTCTAGTCGATGTGGGACTTAATCACTCACACTTGAAACTCAACAATCTCCCCCTAAGTGTGAGTTACCTACATCCAAAGTATTGTCAAAATTCAAATCCATACCACTGTAGGTGGTCTACAAAAACCATTTTCTTAAGCAGCAGCATGCATGCGCCATGCCCTCCCCACTAAGAGGAATGTTATAAATTTTTATTTAATCCTTGTTAAATTGAGAAGCATGAAATCCCTAAAAAAAATAAAAATTGAGAAGCATGTAAGTGTTACTCAGCCCCACGATGAGTGACCTAACCGATTGTTTTAGATATTTCAGTACACAATCTTGATTTTAAATATCTTTAATTATATATTAACAAAAATTATATAAAATTTGTTAAAAAAAATTGGGTTGGGTGGAATCGGATGATAACATTTATGCGTTTTTCACTCTAAAAAAACATGTGTTTTTTAGGGGAAAAAACATTTGTGTTTTTGGTATTAATTAAAAAAAAAGTTGTAAATGTTGAAATTGACTCAAAATTTGATGGATGAAAAATATTGTTGCTAAAAATATAAAAGATTTATTTCAATTGTATTTTGTGCTTCTAGAAGATTGTTGCTGAAAATATATTTATGGACAATAAATATATTTTTGTACCGTATGAAAGAAGATTTGATGCAAATATATATTTGCAAAAGAATATTTGATGCAAATATATTTTGCGCTGAAGGAGGAAAAAAAAAGGGAACGTATCTTCAGCGTGATATCTGTTCAAAATTTATGAGTTATATTTCTCTATACATATAAACCTTGTATTAGATGCAAACCTTGATAGAGAGGCGAGTAGAGAGCTTGAAAAACGAGGGTTTAGAAGCCAACAACAAAACTAGAGTTTATAGAGTTTTCTCTTGGCAACAAACACTAGGGTTGTGATTGAATCACCATTAAGTCACCTTGGACAAATACCATTAAGATAGAGTCTCTTGGTCATAGGAAGAGATTCAAGACTTTGGGTAGAATTAGGTTTAAAGACTGATTCTTGTAACCTTTTATATCTCTTTTGTAAAGTTACTCATCAATATAGTGGAGCAGGGAGCTTGTATCTCCCCCTGAGTAGGTCATTGGACCGGGTAAACAAATTTTCGTGTTTTCTCTCTTTCGCCTTTGTTGTTCTATCTTTTGCTTGTATTTATAAATGTCACCCATGTTAGTTTGGTTGCTTGATTAATTTGCTCCACACATCAAGTATTTTGTTGATGTGTTTTTTAACGAATTCACATCAGTAAAAAATTTTATTTTTTTGGGGGGTTTTTCATTTTTTCCCTATCATATTAACCTAGCCTTAGTATTTAAAGCCAAACTAAACTAGGCTTAATTTTTTTATTAGGAAGAGACTGTTCCCTAGCCGCCACTGCTTGCCCTTTCACTTTGTGTCCTTATATTTGGTAATTATGTCTGTCCTTACACAAAAGACCTATAGTAACGATATTGAAACCTAGTTTTCTAGCAATATAGGTTAATTAGGTTTGATCTGCGATGTCGTCGTCTTCTCTCTCCCATCGATCAATTCCAACCGAAGATAGGATCAGTTTTCTGCATGACTCAATTATCTCTCACATACTCTCTTTTCTTCCAACCAAAGACTCCGCCGCCACAACCATCCTTTCAAAGAGGTGGAAGCCATTATGGCTTTCAGTTCTTGATCTCGACTTCGAGAGCCAAAGTTTCAAAGACTTCGAAACCTTTAGTCATGTTGTATCGTCAGTCATGTTAACGCGGGAAGTCACAATACCAATACGATCATTCCGCTTTAAGTGCTGCAGTCGTCTATACGACATCAACGATATTAACCGATTTCTTAATGCAGCACTAGAACGAAGAATCGAAAACCTAGAACTTACAATGAAGTTTTGGCCTAGAGATCATTTAAAAAATAAGTTAAGTCCTAGCATTTTCAGTTGCAAGACTCTTACACTTCTCAAGTTGAAGAGTGTAAATCTAAATAACCTTCCTTCTCAAATAGATATTCCCCTACTCCAAACTCTCCATTTAGATTGTGTGATTTTCATGTGTTATGAAGAAATTAGCAAGTTTCTTTTAGGCTGTCCAGTTCTAGAGGAGTTACAAACAACTGTTGTAGACGTACACGTAAAGGTAAATCCTCTTATAACAATGAAAATGATTCCTCCTGGAGGTAGAATCAAACACTTGTCCAAGTTGGCGAGAGCAACTATTATTGGAAACCTATATATCCATTTCTTCTTGCTGTTGGCCGTGCAGATTCTGAGTTTTAAACTGGTATGATCTTTCTGCTTTAATGTTTGTTCTGTATCCCTGACATTGTAAGATATTGTTTATTGTTTATGAATTAAACCTTAAAAGTTGGTAGGTATGATTGGTTTCTAATGTATTGTCTATAAATTCATGTAGATATGGCCCATCTATTTCCCACTCCCAACTTTTCACAATCTAACCCAAATAGAGCTATTGTTCTGCATCTATAGGGGTAAAATTTGGGGCGAGAAGTGGAGGTGGATGCTAGACGTGCTTCAACATAGTCCGAAACTTCAACATCTTACCATTCATCAGGTATGATTAGGATAATTTGATGATTTAATTTAATTTGGTAAATATACCTCTATTGTAGGAGATGGAGGATGGAATTTACGAGGACAATTGGCAGGACCCACAAAATGTTCCGACATGTATTTCATCTCAGCTAAAAACTTGTTTGTTTAAAGACTGTAAAGGCAGGGAGAGTGAGCTTCAATTTGCAGAGTATGTTATGCAAAATTCAAAAGTATTACATGTCATGACAATTCACAGTGCGTGTTCCATAGATTTAACCGCAAAGCACCAAATGTTAAAGAAATTAGCCGAGTGCCCTAGGAGCTGTAAACTGATATTTGATTGATGAGTGATGAGGGATTGGATATTTATAATTCCTCCTTTTTTTGTTAGATTCTACATATACAATAGCAAGATTTTATGGTGATTGAAAGACATTAGCAATTGTCCCAAATAGCAGATTAAGTATCAAATGTTAGAGTGCCCAAAGAGTTGTAAACTGGTAAGGGCTAGGATATATATATAATTCTTACATTCTATTTTTATTTTATTAATTGATGGCATGAACTCTGTCTTGTTTTTTTTTTTTTTGGCCTAATTCAAATCCATTCTGAAATTGAGGAATAGATGAAACTTGCGAATGCAGAAAAATTCAAATATAAAATTGAATGAGAACTACAAATTTGTGGACCAAATTGTCTATTCACTCTTAAAATTAGGGGTGTTTGCAGGCCAATTTGGTTAATTTCATTAAATTACTTGTTGTCCAAACTGATGAAAAGTATATAAATTAGGTTGGATTTACACCTTTTTTTGGATAATATCCAAACCTGTACATAACGGGTGTTGGTTTGTGTTAGGTTCGGTTGAATGTTTGACAGCATTGTGTTTTTGGTAAAATAAACAATAGAAAGAAAAAAAACAAAAGAAATATTTTTTTTTGGGTAGGTAAAATTTTGCCCCTGCAAGTCAATTTTTGGATCCGTCCCTGCTCTCACTCAACTACTTCTCCCTGGTTTCTATAGAGCTCTTCCTTTAGCCCCGTTGTCGAAATCAACACCATTTCCTCCGGGCATTATAGGTAATCATATATCTCATCACCTATAGCTAAAACCATTACCTCTTGCACACAACCCCTCCCTATGGTGTTTTGGAGTTTAGGATATTGAAGCTCTAATTGGTAGCTTCATTCCTACCACGCAATCATAACACCACAGCTTAATTCGACTTATAATCCAATGATCTAATTCTCTAACCAAGTCAATACCTTATCTGAATTTTATATCATATATCAGCATTGTTGGGGGAACCATACAAAGTGTACGACCTCCGAGTTTGATAAATAAAGTATTGTTGTCCTAATTGTAAAGCAACTAACTAACTAATTATTTCGTTAGGTAGAATTTGTTAGTGAGTGTGAGACCATCATGGATCTTATCTAGACAACAATCACATGACTTATGCGTTGGAAACAACAATCTTATGGATTTTCAGTTAAAATATGCCATAATCATTTGTGTTGCCTTTAGGATTGCTTATCTCAAAAGAAATCAAAAGCTGAAGTATTATAGTCCTTAACCAAATTAAATAATGATATGCTTTGAACGTGCTGTCACACTGCAAAAAGTCTATATTCCAAGCACCAAATTAAGCAGTTAAGATAAAACATTAGTCAAACTCTAACTAGAGCAACTCAGATTAAGGTGTAAATAATAAAATTTGTATTAATCATTCATCATCATCATCAAACTAAACAAACAAAAGTTGAACCTGCTTATTGCTTCTAGTATATAATAAGGATAGGCACAAGTTTAATGCTTATCCTTACAATGTTGTAACAAAATAATACAATTTCTTTAAACAAAACAAAAAAAATGAAATTTTGGCTTTAAACTACAAACTTCTAAGACTTACTCTTAACATTATTCACATGCATGACAAAGGATCTTGTAATTTACAATCACATAAGGATTTTTCTATCTAAATTCTAAAGAACTCCTGATAAAATTACTGGAGGGTTGCAGACAAAGTTTGATGGTACTAGTCTCAGAAGATTGAGAAACATCAATGCACTCCTCTAAATCTGCATCACAAGTTAGTAATACCCATTCATAATCATCGTCCAAATATTTGATATCGAATTTGCTCATTTCACTTACATTAAATCTCCTAGCAATTTCCTGCACAAGATCTTCATAACACCAATTCTTTGGCAACCTAAACCGGGTTTTCTCATCTCCAAATGTAACTTTTACTCTATGAGCATCCTCCTTTTGAGACGCTTTGCGAGTGGTTTTTAATAAGGACTTGCGATACTCGGTTTTCGGGTGTTCACCAAGCGTTTCCTGGCTTTGTGATCTTGGCATGAGTTTTGATTTATTATCCTGAATCAGGCTTTTAAGTTCTGCTTCACTTCTGATTCTCTTCAACACAACATCGACAGAATCTTCACCAACCAATGAATCTTTGTTACCAGCCGCAACACTGTTTGTGTGGTGTTGTTGCTCTGACAAGCTGGAACAGGAATGGCTTGAATAGGAACTCTGACTACATGAAGAGGAGGGTGATTTTGATGCACCTTCTGGGCTCAACGAGTCGGGATCTGGCTGTATGCTTAATGAAACTGGATTATCAACTTGATTCAGAGTTGAGATTAGGGTGGTTCCTGATAAATTTGGAGACGATAGATCCGAGAATTTTGAATAGAATGAATCAATTTGAAATGACCCAGAGGCACCTTGAACCGAGTCAATGACAAGTTGAAGTTTCTGCAAGGAATGACCAACCTTTTTTATCTTCCGAGAAGGCCAACGCTTTATACCATGTTGCCTGCAGATCCTTTTCAGAGTTGTAGTACAGACTGGAAAATTCAATTCAACAGATGGTATTAATGAAAGACTTCAACTAGACATTACAAATAAACTAAGAGATGAGACACTTGCAATTGTTTGGTTCTGCAGTGACAAAAATGGATTTTAAATGAATTGACAAAAATTGATCTGTATTTGGATACATTAATGTAAGAGTGGGTTGACCAATAAATTTATGGCTAAAAATCAATTGCAGAGGCAAAAGCTCCAAATTCTAATTTCAGGTTAGAACTTAGAATCAATTTTGGAGGCAAAATCAATTCTACTCGATAACATCCAACAATTCTACAGATCTAAAATCAATTTTGCTTGACAAAATATGAATATAATCAATTATTTTTCTTTTTTGGCCTCACAGGTTAGAGCTAATTTAATTACTTACATGAAAACTGTATTATGTCAGACAACAGAACTACACGAAGGGATATTCCAGACCATGAGGTTTTATTACATGAACATATTTGCCTATTTGGGAAACATGTTAGAAGGGACATTCCAAACCATGAGGTTTTGCTATATGTTTGGCAAAATACATCCTGCGGACTACGGTCCTTTAATTTGCTTAACTATTCCTAGTCCTTTAAGATTTTTTTGTCTCAAATAAGTCCTTTAAGTCACATTATGTTTCTGGGACAAAAAAAACTTAATTTGGTACAACTGAACAACTTAAAGGACAATATGATGTATTTTGCCTATATGTTCAGTACAACTAAATAATATAGTGGAACGAAACATTAAGGTAAAAAAATAAAAATTGATGAGTAGAACAAAGGAGAATATAAACAAAATCTTTCATTTTGTTTTTTCTATTGGCATGCTAAGATAGAATGCTTGTGTGTAAGGCTTACCGCCAATATTCTTTGCAGCATCTTTTAGACTTCCAGCGAAATATTGTCTAAGGACTTGAAGAGTGATAGTTTTCTCTGCCTTGGCCCGTCTTTTCTCTCCTGTTCTATTTACTCCCAAACTTGACAAGAAGTTACCCTCAACAGAAGGAGAAAACTCCCTACCACAGTCAACATCTCCTCTTAAAGTAAGACTTTCTTGTTGCCGCCTTTGTTTCGAGAACTTTCTAGACATTGTTTCATTAAACTTTTCTTCGCCATCCAACGAGACAGCCATCCTCTTGTGTTGGAGTTCCAACTGAATTGCATCTGTAGCAAATCCAATATCAGCAACGGCCATCACTTCATTAGATGATAAGTTATTTTTCTCCAATTCCTTATTTGTTATAACTCGCAAGCTGCGGCAAACCCTTTGAATAATCATGGACAATGATGTGAGCATCTTTTTCTGTTCTTCACTGTCATTGCAATCTACAGGCAAGAAAAACTCAAGAACATAGTCGTCTGAGATACTATAGATGCTTCGGAGTCGAATGGCAACTGCAGCACGCAATCCAAACAACCTGGCATGATGAGACAGTGGATAGTCTGTTTTGCTTAAAGAAGTTATGTCGGTTGAGAAGCATGGTTGATTTGTCATAAAAGCACCCCCGGCAACACCTTGACCTATTAACAAGTGATGCTCCATGCAAGCCTCATGAAAAAACCTGACCGAGGAATCACCAACATAGCAAGCATACTCCACCGGAGATATACAGTGTGTGTAATTATCATCAGAGTGCCGGCAGCCATCTTTTCCCTGTTGGATGCAAGAGACCCACGTCTGAGCTAAAGGTAATTTGTGCATTTCACATGCAGATCTCAAAACCTCTTGAATCTCGGGTAGTGCGGTTTCATAGGACTTGTTGCATGCCTGCCAAAATAACACCAGTTTGTTGAGGAAATTGAGAATTCAATGAGTTTGTTAAAATCTTCCACAGAGATGATTTTCTATGTACCTTCACATTCTGAAGACTTGAATGTCCAGAGCTGCTGAGATCAACAACCTGCAAGTTAACAACTTTCCCCAGATCATTAAGCTAGTATTAATGAGTTCCGACTTTTGATGAGCTTTAGATATATGGCATGTTAAAACATTTGTCGCCATAAGCATTTATATTGAAATGTGTAACAAGGAGCAATTCAATCATAAGAGGGAAAGAGCAATTAATTCAATATGTAAAAGTGCAGTTTATCTCTTTAGAAACAACAAATAGCAAGTTGACTGGAACCTTAAATTCCCTGTTCTAAAACCAGAAGTTCTTTGTTTCAAGTTCTTTTGGGTTACATACATCCTTGTGTGTTGTAAAAAATGACACCAAACAAACAAAAACTCTATGCAAACAAGCAAGGAGAAAAACCTCTAGCGCTTTGCAAACAGTCTCAAGTTCACGGCCATAGTTGCTCTGCTGTGTCGTCATCACCACTTCAATAACTCCCAAACATGTCCTGCTCCCTTGTTCAAACACCGGAACCGCTAATGTTCCGTGTACATCACACTCTTGAGCATGGTCAACTCGCGGATATTCATCACTCCTGAAGAATCGAACATCAGGTGTCCACTCAGGAATCTTATCCCTATAAACTCGACCAGGCAAACCTGCCACCAACTCCTTTGAGTCCTCCACCTCTGCAGAAAACTGATATCTCACAGAGATTTCTCGGTACTTTGCAAGGTTTAAAGACCTTGATTCAAGTGAAAAAGGAAGATCATTAGCTCTCAGAATTGGCCTATCATCCCCTCTATTAACCGGCACCCATATTTGTATAAGCATATCTTTGTTCCTATTGAAATCTTTGATCCACTTGAGGGCCCTTATCAGCTTCTCTGTTATGGAAGATCCACCAGGTCCTGGATTAGGCGTCGGTGGAATCCACAGCCTACTAACCCCTTCACCCAAATGAGTCTTAAACTCACACTGCTGCAGGTCGCTACTACCAGCATTATTAACTATAATCCGGCTTTCCTGTTCAGTACCAAGAGGAGCATCTTGAGACTCGTGCTGAACATCATTGCCGGATTGCTCGTTGTTCTCCAAGGCAGGCCAAGAGAATGAAGGGTCAAAGATTGGATTGGAAAAAGGAGAACTTTGCAGCAAGAACTCAGATCCATCAGCAGAAGCTTCCAACCAACAACCATCTAACAAAAGTTCACTCATGTAATCAAAATCCATTGAATTTTGATCTTGTGGTGGAGCTTCCATCATGGTTGCAGATGATGTCACTGCAGCACCATCTCCCATGATGGGTATGCTTCTTCTACTTGTTTCTCCACAAGCCAAACAAAAACAAAACTAGCTTGTTACTAGAATCAATAAATGTTTCAGCTACCAAACAGATCTGAAATAACCTTGTCCTTTTGTCATAAGATGTGAGAATTTTTCTGTCCAAAGTTGTTAATGATGTCAGTATATACAATAATAACTAATGATATATATTCTATCATAAGAGAACAAATCTTGACAACGAATAATATGAAAAAAGGAATAACAAAACTATGATTGCATTAGCTCATTCATTCTATATAGTCAAAAATAGGACAAGTTGTGATGATTTTGTGAAAAGGTAACTAAAATCTTTTCAGTCCTTTAAACATAAAGAGAATTTATTCAAAAAAGGAAAGTCTAAATCCACTGAAGCAAAAAGGTGTTGAACCAGAAAAAGCATAGCCATACTCATAAAAAGATTCTATTCCATCAAATATACACACAACACACTTGAACATGCACTTGCACTTGCACTTGCACTTGAGTGAAAGATTCTCCAGTAAATGAAAGAAAGCGAAATAATTATATATATGAAAAAATGAAAGGAAGCATATAGCATATATAAGAAAAGAACAGCAACGAAGTAAAAGATTCTCGGAGATACCCAACCATGTATTTTAATTTTATTAACTTGATTTCATTGGTTAAAACAGTACTTTATAATGTTTGTTCCAGTTGATATTGATAATATAGTAAGAAACAAAAAAAAAACATTGTAAGTTGAGCAAGTTGTAAAAGATGGACCAAACCTTGGTATCGAAATGAAATGGTAGCCCCCCAGAGAGAGACAAGAAGGAAAGAGCAGAGAAAAGGAGATGATTCCAAATAGAGAAAGAGAAAAGGAGAAGATACTAATGAGGATTCAAAGACCCCACAATACATCACCCTTAAAACCCGCTAACTCGTCTATCTTAAAGTCAAACTAAAAAGCTGAGTTGAGTTTAGTTTAGTTTAACTCGCTCGATACACTCTAATAACATAGTAGTAAATATGTAAGCTTAAAATACTATGATTCATCATGCTTTCACTCTCACATTCTCGATGCATATGTCATTCTTTTTCTTTTCTATTTTTAACATTTTTTTTATCTTCATTTTGACACTTAATTAATTAAGTATTTGCTTTGCCGGAATCAGAATCCTTCCAACTTGCTTACGTTTGCCACGATATACACTTTATTATGCAATTTGTCGATTCCTCTCTGTTTTTATAACCATTCCTCTCTTTTTTCCACTAAAATCTATGTAAGCCCTCTTTTTTTATATATATAATAGAAATGTTAACCGGTGTCTTCGGACACTAATTAAAGCTGCTAAAAAATGAAATTATATGGTAGTTATTATATAGAAAACTGTGTAATTAATACTAAAAAAGTCAAAAATATTTCTTTTTATAGTAATAATTTCCTTTTTTAGCATTCTTAACCAGTGCCCCGGGCCACCGGTTAGCATGACCCTATATATAAATAGATTTTTTTTTACAAATCAACAATAATTATTTAATGGTTTTAAATTAAATTAAATTACTTTCACTCTTAAAATAATCACAAATCATTAAGGTTAAACATAATTTTAGTCTCTACAACTTATTGAATTTACGTCCTCCTTCAGAAAAATTATTCAGTTTTTATAAATATGTTGTGTTGATTTAAGACATGAAGGATCTCTTCAATCTTGATTAGCCGTAAATACAAGAATTAAAAGTACTATTTTTTGTGACACAATGGAGGATTTGAACACAAAGAATGGAATTTGTGTAGCAGAAATCCTCTTGAAAGTTTATCTCTTTAGAAATCCTCTTGAAAGTTTATCTCTTTAGTCAGTACCAACCTAGTTAATAAAACCTAGTCAAAAAAACAAAAAAAAATGATAATAAAATATAAAAAAAAACTAGAAAAACAAGAAAAATATCCAAAAAAAAATCTCAAAAAAATTACATGGAAAACCCATTATTTTTATTGACATTTTTATGCTTTTTTTTCTTGTTTTTCTAGTATTTTTATGATTGTTTTTCGATTTGTCTGGTCTTTAACAATTTTTTATTTACTGGTTTTATGGTTTTTCTAGTATTTTTGTTGGTTTTTTTAATGATTTTTATTTTTTTTTTCGCGAATCTCCGCGTACTTTTTTGTATTCAAAATATTTTAATTTTAAAAAATATTTAATGTTAATTAATTAGGTGAATAGTAAAATAATATTATATATCCACATAAGCAGTGTCTCATAAGCAAAAATGAGTCCAAATATGATCGGGGTTAAAATCATGAAAAAATACAAAATAGGGTGGCTAAAATTCTAAATTCTAAAATAGGGGGGTTAAAATTTCAAATTGGTCATATAGGGGGCGGTAAAACTGCGTTTAAACCAAAATAAAAATTGTCTTAAATTATAAAAAAAATTAGGGTGTTTTAAATTATCATGTATTTACAATATTAATAAAACATTAATGTTTATTTTTCTATTATATCATTTACAAATTGGGTTGTGTTACCCACCTTTTATTGATGGGTAAGAAAGGTTTTTTTTTTGGACAGATTTGATGGGTAAGGAAGTTGTCACCTTATTATTTTCTCTCTTCCAATTTCTTTAATTTCTCTTTAGTGAAGAATATTTTTGTAAATAACTTATAATTGTTGTTCTTTTCCATAGGAAATTTACTATAATTTTTAATTTACGTACTTTTGCACTCTTAATTTAAACCATTTTTAATTTAAATTTGTTTTTAATTTAGATGTGTTTCTCACTTTTAAGAGAATTTTTTTTTAGGATTTTTTCCACGAGGTTAATTAAGTATTCGATTGGATAAGAATCTTTGAAAGTAACTTTATTTTTTAATTAAGTAGGTTTAGATAAAATTCAAATTAAACATGTTTAAATAAAATTCAACCTAAAATATATTATGAATTAGAATTTACAATGTTTACTAATTACATATTTATAGTATATTTTATAGTATACTATGCAAATGATTGTGTGTAGAAATATTTATATAGATGCATATATAATATGTTTTAGGGAAATGTTAATCGGAGCACTGATTAAGCATGCTAAAAAGAAAATTATATAGTAGTTAATGCATTGAAATTGTGTAATTAATTTATAAAAAGTCAAAAACAGCTTTCTTTTATGATAATAATTTCCCTTTTTTGTATGCTTAACTAATGCTCCGGGAGTACCAGTTATAATTTCCCTAATTAGCATGACCCTATGTTTTTTAAGATATCCACTATTGATTTTAACTCATTATTATTCATTTTGTAACGTTAAATTTCATACTTTTTTATGCTATAATATATAGTAAGTTGAAAACTTTCAGTTATTATATGTTATTTGACCAATAACAATGCGACTTAAAAATATTTCTAAAATATACAAATCGATCAACTTGTAAATGTGAATATATAATGGTGCCAGAAATGATTACGTAGCATTTAGATTATAATACTAACCAAACTATTTAATTTTGGGTTAAATATGTTTTTGGTTCTTATAAAATATATCAACTTTTCGTTTTAGTTCCTCTAAAATTTTCTTTCAACTTTTAGTCCCTATAAAATTTTCAATCACTACTTTTGGTCCTATTTTTAATTTAATGAAAATGTGCAGAAGTGTGTAAAATATTCTAAAAAAAATTCCCAAAAAAAATTTAATTTTTTTAACAAAACACAAATTAAATATGAATTTTTAAACTTAAAAAATATAAAAATTCATATTAAATTCATGTTTTGTTAAAAAAATCTAACTTTTTTTTGGGAAAGATTCTTATAATATTATGAATTTTTTTGAGAAATTTTATTCAAAATTATGAATTTTACATATGAGTTTACTTTAAAAGAGGGACCAACGTGAAGATGGAAAATTTTATAGAGACTAAAAATTGAAGGAAAATTTTATAGGGACTAAAACGAAAAGTTGGTATATTTATAGGGATATATTTATAGGGACAAAAAACATATTTAACCCTTTAATTTTTTTTAGAGGAACCAAACTAATTTTTTTAGGAAAGGAACCAAACTACTTTTTTTTGAAGGGCGGAACCAAACTACTTAATTATCAGTATTAAATATAATATTATATAGTATTCGTGTGTATGTGATGGGTTATGAATTATGACTAAAAATGAGGTGGTGCTAACTTGGAGATAAGATAATTAAGATAAGATAAAATAAAAGGTATAAATTATAGCTATACCTTACAATGCTGAAGAGAATGTAGCTGAGATTGAAAAGCGGTGTAAATCCAAATTAAGCCAATATCTAAAAAAAACTTTAATATAGTTTTAGTTTCAGTCGTCTTTTTGATGTTGCTACTAATAAAATGGCAACGGTGGCTGAGATGTATTCTCTTGGGTGGGGGTTGAGGATGTAGTTTGGCAGTGGCGGCGTCGTTTGTTAGCTTAGGAGGAGGTGAAGGTGCGGGAGTGTTGTGATTTTTTATCTAATATTGTTTTGCAGCTTACTCATCCTGACAGGTGGATTTGGCACTTACATGCCTCCAGCAGTTATAATGTCACAATTGCGTATAACCATATGTTAACATCAACCAGTAATAACGTGGTGGTTACTCACATTACTGATATTTGGAACAAGGAAGTGCCCCTGAAAATCAGTCTCTTTGCTTGGCGCTTGTTACGTGATAGATTGCCAACAACGGACAATCTAATCAAAAGACACATTTTACATCTGAATGCTCAGTTATGCGTGGGTGGAGGCGGTACGATAGAAGATGCAAAGCACTTATTCCTCTTTTGTGATTTTTTTGGCAAGCTTTGGTATGGTATTTCTCACTGGCTTGGTTACAACATAGTGTTTCCTGAAAATGTGACAGGCCATTTATATCAATTTGGCACTTTTAGCGGTTTTTCAAATAGCAAACACTCAACTCTTAACCTTATTTGGCTATCATGTGTGTGGGTGATTTGGCTTGAAATGAATGCTCGGATATTTCACCAAAAAGAAGCTTCTTTTAATCAATTGCTAGATAAAGTTAAGCTTCAATCTTACCGGTGGCTGAAGGCAAATCGTCCTAGTTTTGTTTTCTCCTACCATTCATGGTGGTTGAATCCTTTACCTTGTTTGGGAATATTTTTGTAACAGGGCAGCATTCTTTTTTTTTTAGCTTGTTTTGGCTCCAAATCTTTGTTATTTCTTTTATTTGACTCTTTCAGTTGGGGTTTAGGCACTCCTTATGCTGAAATTTTAAGGCTTTCAGTAATATAATTCATTTTAACTTCTTAAAAAAACTTTAATATAGTTTTAATGACAAAATATCTAACTTTATATTTGACATTTGTATAAGATATTCATTTGATTAATAATTCATCATAAAAAATTAAATTTATTCACATAAGTTCCTCTCTTTCTCATTATTCAAATTATAACTAACATTTTCATAATAATGTCAATGTATATGACATGGGGGGGTGGGGGCTTAGCCTTTACGCATTGACTCATTCTTGCACTACAAGTCGAAACAAACTTGAGAGAAACAATTCAAATGACCAGATGTACAATGATCTCAGCTTTTTTATAATATTTTATTTTTAAAAAATCATATATATTCAATATACAATTTATGTTCTTTTAAACTAATAAATATTTATCAAAAAAGTACTAGTATATGCAGGATTACGTATTGCTTATTTTAATAGTGCATGCATAATTGACAGAAAGTTACGTCGGAGTGAAACCGACATTTGTCTATCAAAAAAGTTAATTAATTACCCTTTTTTATATAAAAGTGGGTTAACTCAAATTGTTCTTTAAAAAAAAAAAGTTAACTCAAATTGTTGATACCTTCTTTTTATATAAAAGTAAGTTAACTCAAATTGTTGATAAGGATATGTTCTTTTAGTTGGCTTGCATACACTGGCGGAGCTACATGTGTGCCAGGGGTTTTTGGCTTTGAATCCCCTCAAGTTTAACTGTTGCACCATGTTTGCACCACAAAGTCTCAATTAAGTGCAGCAACCCATGCTTTTTCATGCGCGGCATCATGTTTTCATTGAAATGTTAAGCACTTTGCCACTAAAATAAGGGAACACATGTGATATATCGGTTCATATGTATATATATTTAACATTTAAAATGTATATAATATTTGAATATTATGATATAGAAATATGATAAAAAATGTATTTTGTAATTTGTAAAATAAATTTTAATATAGTCTTCACACGCATAAATCAGTTGGTAGAGACATTTCGTTATGCAGGTGTCAGAGTTCGAACACCTGAGTTTTAACTTATTCACATCATAAGGGATGAACTTGTTAAAATAAAATTATATCAAAATGTCATGACTCTAATATTCATATATCTATCATTATATAAAGACAAACTGCAAAGTTAGTCGTGAGTTAACTACTAATAGTCATAATTTCTACGATCAAAGGATCACCTACCAGTCTTGAAACACACAATATTAGGAATACATAAGTTTTTTTTATTAAAATCAATTTTTTTATAAATAATAAAAATGATATAAATTTTAAATTTATGAGGATATCATGGTGGTTATTAGCATATTGGTGGCACAGCGGTCCAAGGTGACAGTAAGAGTGATGATCAGAGTAGTGGTCAGAGATAATCCACAGATAGATTGACTGAAACAGTTGAAGTGGTGATAAGCAACCAGGTGGTAACAACAATAGGAAATGTCGATTTGAGTGGGGTCAAAGTGGTGGTTGGAGGTAGTTATAGTAATGGTCGACACTGTTCCTAGTGGCGGTTGAAGTGATGATAGGTAGACAAGTGGTCGCAGCGATCAAAATAGTGATCAACGTATATGTTGTCACAATTGTCAGCGGTCACTGGTTGCGGCGTGTTCTGTTGAAACAAAACAAGAATTATAAAACTTATTTTTGTAATTTTGAAATTTAAATGAAAATTGTTTTCTGATTAAATAAAAAAAACTAATTCAACCTTATTTTAACCAAATGTATTTTGTTTTTAAATTTAGTTTTTTTAAATAGCAAATAGTGTGTGTCTATATATATATATATATAATTCAGTACAAAAGGTACTCAAGTCAAGGGATGACAAAGTCAAACAATCTCTCCCATAGTAAAATAAGAGCGAAAAACAAAACAACGCTAGAAAACCATCTAAACCTTATCAGGAACACCCAACCACAATCAAACAAGAGAAAGACCATGAACAGAAACTTCAGTCAACCAACCCCTAGACAAATCTGTCACAAGATGCTATCGGGTGTTAACACATAATGGGTTCATAATCCTACTCATAGAAAGAACATGTGTGACCAAAATGTTTTTTTTTCTTCTAAAAACCACTTCCGAGAGGTAAATTTAACCATATCAACTATAAATGTCTTATTTTTATTTTTATTTTAAGGACCGTAAATATGTTTTGGTGGCTATAAATATTCTAACTTTTCATTTTAGTCCCCTTAAAAAATTTCTTCGACTTTTAATCTCCTAAAAATTTTCAAGTTTGAGAATTCTCCATCAGACCCTACTTTTAAATAAGGTCATATGCAGTCTTCATATTTTTGTATAAGTTTTTACGTGAATGTTCAAAACATTATAAGAATCTCTTAAAAAAAATTAACAAGATGTGAATTTTTAAACTCCAAAAACATAAAATAAAAAAAAAAACATATTTAATTCATTTTTCATTAAAAAAATTCAATTCATTTTTGAAGAGATTCTTATAACATTCTAAAACTAATTACGAAAAAAATTAAACGATACGCATAAGTTGACTTAAAAGAAAAAATCAGAAGTAATGATGAAAAAAATTGTAGGACTAAAGTTGATAAAAAAAATTAGAGGGACTAAAACAAAAATTCTAAATATTTATAGGGACCAAAAAAACATATTTAACCTTTAAATTTAATTTCAAAAATAAGAAATTATAAACTTAAACTACTTCCAACGACCCCTAAATGTTAACAAAATCAAGTTTCTTTACCATGTAGAAATAGGTATTTAGGTGGGATTTCTAAGGATTTCTCTGTATATGAAAAAAAAATTATATATAATATAGCGTCGTATAGAGAAATGAGATCACACCTAAGTTTTTTTTTTCAATTATATAAATATTTTTTCAGCTGAACTCCGAAGACATATCGAGATCAAGACATGTCGTAAGATTCAAAATATTTATTAAGGTGCTTACAAATCATCTATAAAAAGGTTTTCATAGTAGCGATAAAAGATATATCAATAAACTTACGGATGAGTCAACTAAAAGTTATGGTGTAAAATTCAAGAAGAAAAGTGACACTTTTTAGTATTATGTCAAATGAACTAACTTGAAGCTCAAAAATAAATAAATTAAGGAATTGAAAGGCAAATAAGTAAAAATAAATTAAAACAACCAAAATTTGAAATAATAGTAGCGGTTGTTTTCAACTAGTCGTGTTTCCGTTATTTATTTATGAATAAAAAGTTGCAAGCAAACTCACCCCCGAGATTCCAAATCCATTTGTTAAAAATGTTTAGAATAAGAATCAATCTCAACCAAATACTAATTGTTAATTAATAGATTAATCCATTTGACGCCAAAGAGATGCAGAGAGTGATGAAGCCATTAACGAAGGAGATTCATTTTCCACCACAAATCTGATAAGGACAATATTCGGTCTCATACGGCAACCCACGAATCCTTAATATGAAAATTTAAAAAGCTACTATGTCTTTATCCTTATGCTGGAAAGATGACGTTGAAATGAATCAATTGATAATGAATACTAACATTTATAATCAATTAATAATAATTAATTAAGTACATATACGTGTGTTCGGTTTTGGTTGTATACGGCATTCAGGGCAAGTTACTATGTTTCCGGGTAACTTGTATACTTTTGCGAAAATTGTTGTTGACATGTTTGATACGGTTGAAAAACACATGTAAAAGACGAAAAGTTCCCTCGAAAGTTAACTGCCGAGGAATGAAAAAACCAGCTGCAGTTAACTGCCGAGGAAAACTTTCCTCGGCAGTTAACTGCCGATGCGTTTCTGCTACAAATCTAGCAGAAGCTCCCTCATCAATTATTACTCTCATTTTATCAAAATTTTCCAAACTATCTCTAAAAAACTCAACCAAATCCTACCAAATTTATCCAACAAAATCACAAGTAAGTCATCATAAAGCTATTAACTTACATTTTAGTTGTTATAATTTTATTTTTTTTAGTTTTTAGTAGATTTAAATTAGTTTAGTTTTTGAGTAGATTTAAATTAGTTTAGTTTAGTTTTTGAGTAGATTTACATGTTATAATTCATTTTTAGAGTAGATGTTAGTTGATTAATGTAGTTAAAATGTTTGGATGATGTTTATGTTATAATTTTAGGGTTATTCTTTATTTTGGTGTTTTATATTTATTTTTTTATTTTAGTTTTTAAGTATATTTACATGTAAGAAAAGTATATGATTTATTTTAAGAGTAGATATAAGTTGAATAATTTTGTTATATTTTACATTATTTTTATTTATTTTTACGTAAAACATTTTAGGGTTATTTTTATTATTTTTATGTTAAAATTTTTAGGTAAAACATTTTAGGGTTATTTTTATTATTTTTATGTTTTTTTTAGGTAAAACATTTTAGGGTTATTTTTTTATTTTTAAGTTTTATGTGTAATTTACACTCTAAGTGTTGATGAAATGTTTGAATGAGTTTTTCATTGATTGTTTTCAATTTCTTATTGTGTAGATTTGAAACAATGGCCGGGTGCATCGACGTTCATGCACAATTCAACGGCGGAGAACCTCAGAGTTTGAAGGTTCGGTGCCTTGGTGTAACGTTAAGAGGTCTCAAGAATCAACTTAATGAGTTCAACCAAGGAGTCAACCCCAGAGACACAAGGAGGGTGGAATACGTTTGGTATAAACGTCCAATGCTCGACGAGGGGAGAGTATCATTCACTTGGGTGGAATTAACGAACGACGAAAACGTGAAGAACATGTTTTGGGAGCGCAACATGTTCCAGTGGATAGATTTGCGGGTAACGTTGCTGAGATCAACTAAAGATATTATCAAGTGTCTGATTCCGCTAGAAGATCGTGATTAGGTTGGGAATGCACCTTCCAAATACAACAATTACCTTCCTCTGGATGGGGTAATTCAAACTTGTTAAACGGCAGGATTCAGCATTCGACCGACATTTTTATTGTTCCTTTCAAAATATTAAATTCTTGTTAGTTTGGTTTAGATGAAGGTATTGAAGTGTCGAGGAATGGACCTCATTCTTTTGACACTTGAATACCGTCATTTAAACCAAGACTAACAAGAATTTAATCTTTTGAATGGAACAATAGAAATGTCGGACGAATGTTGGAGTGCTGCTGCTTAGCAAGTTTGAATTTACCCCATTCAGTGGTAAGATAATTGTTGTAGTTGGAAGGAATATTTCCGAATGTAATGTAATGAATTTACTACTTTTAGAATTTATTTATTCATTACGCAACTTTTAATCGAATTCACATTGGACTTAATTAGTGTTTATTTGAATACGCATTTTTTAATCAAAATTATTCAATACGCGATTTTTAATCGAAATTATTCAATACGCAATTTTAATTGAAATAATTCAAAACGCGATTTTATTTAAAGTACCATAATGTCAAGCAAAATGCGTGCGACACAAAAAGAAAACATAAAAAAAATCCAAAACAATTAGGCATTAGAAGTCATTACATTCATTCTTCCTCGTCACACAAGTCAATCGGGTTGCCCGCTACGGTCCCTGGGGCACCTTCTTTTGATTGAGGACCAAAATAGCATGTCCTCCCACTCCTCCTTAACCTCGACTGATTGTACACCGGCAACTTCGAACCCTTCTTTTTTTGGAATTATCACAGACAATTCAATGTCATGTCATGGGCGATTTTTCTTTCTTCTTGTCATCACCCTGAACGTTACCCTGGTTCTGATTCTGAGACATATCTACATAAAAAAAAAATTGGCGATCAAAACCTAAACTAAACAACAATGCCATAAAATCATAAAACCAAAACCTAAACATAAACCTAAACTATCATCAAAACCTACACCTAAACCTAAACAATTCTAACAATTCTACAACAATTCATCAAAACCTAAACCTAACAATTCTACAACAAATCGTCAAAACAATAAAACCTAAACATAAATCTAACATATCATAAAATCAATAAAACCTATATAATCAAAATTTAACCAAAAAAAAAAACAATTCAACCACAGAACAACAATGCAATAGGATTCAAAAAATTTACTTTTTTTTGTGATTGAAATTGGCTTGGAATGGCTTGAAATAGCTGAAAATCGCACCTAGGAGAACCAAAAACGTAACAATGGAGTTTTGGAAACTCCTATGTCTGGTTTGTTCTCATAACAAAACTTCGGCAGTTAACTGCCGAGGTTTTCCTCGGTAGTTAACTGCAACCGGTTTCAATCAAATTCGACAATTAACTGTCGAGGGGCATTTGAGTAATTTACTCGTGTTTTTCAGCCCTATCAAATGTGTCAACAACAATTTTCTACTTTTGTTGCATGGCTAGGTAACACCGGAGGACTAACCGACTGTTACAATTAGTTGTGTTTTTTGGTTGATACAATTTTTTTTTACAAAAATAAACAATATTCACTCGTTCAAATTAACTGAGTAAATCAGAATCAAACACAAATTCAACATTGTTAACGAAAAAGATGAATTACGAACAGATTAACTACATCCAAGTTAATAACATAAAACGGTTTAGTCTTTATAAATAAGACTCAAACCAATTAAATCAATATAATTTTGTGGCTTAAACTGAATCTAAAGACGCACTCCGATATAAGACTCGTGGCCGAGATCAACTCAATCGCCTCTTCATACTAAGGAGACGCTGTCTGTTGCAATTGCACACAAATTTCTCCTCGGCTCCCTCCACCGCATATAAATATAAAGAGAAAGGATATTTATACAACCATTTTGGTATAACTTTCTCTCTCATACTCAAATTATGTTTTTATTCTCTCTCTATTATTTTTGACCAATGAGAAGAGAGAACAACAAAGTTGCCTCAAAAGTTGTACCAAAATGGTTGTTAAAATATCACTACTCATATAAATATACATCCAAAACAACATAAAATGCACACACTTTACATCCTTTACATTTCACTTCTTACTCTTCATTAACTTGAACGTTAAAGTGATCAACTTTCAACGTAAACAAAACATTGCTCTCTAATCTGACCATCCTTCTCAGTCTATCGAGATTGGTTTAAATACAATGAAAAAATAAAAAGTAAATCACTATAGTAGGAAACAACCACTTGCGATAGATTAAAAAGATATATAGAAAAGTTGTTTCATTGAGCACGATTTAAAAATTAAAAAATTTCGCAACCCACTTCCTGGAATTTATATTTTTATAATTAGAGAAATCATACTTAAACCGCAGCGATTCTCCTTTGAGTATTAATTTTTCCACCTTATGGCTTTCTCCCGCACCCTGTAAAATTTTCAAAAATATCCTTGTGCAGTTCATATTTTAAAATCCGGATTTATTCTCCTTTGAGTATTACTTTTCCACCCTATGGCATTCTCCCGCACCCTATAAAATTTCCAAAAATGCCCTTGTGCAGTTCGGATTTTAAAATCCGGATTCATGTTTACTATTTCGGATTTTATAATTCGAACAACTCTTATGTATAATCAGCCATCAGACTCTCTCACATTTCAGCAGTTTTGAGTTTTGCTTTTAAAAACAACAAAAAAACTAAGTAAAAAATACTAAAAACATGTCAAATAAAATCATAAAAATATAAAAATACCACCAAACAATTCTAAAAATCAAATAAAACTAATGCAATTTTTTTCGGATTTTTCTGAAAATATGAAAAATTAAAAAAATGAAAAATGGGTATAAACGATGAAATTTTGAATATTGAGGGGCAGAGTCCCGTAAGAAATCCCTTCTACAGGAGTCATGATCCTTGAATTTTTTCTGATTTTCCGAGGAAGTTTCGGAGCAATCCGTTCAAGTAGTCCAAAAACCCAATTTTTGACTAAGAACAAGTAACAATGACTCAAAACGAAAGGATGAGAGTTAGGAAGATTAATATTGTTCCCTAAAATGACTATCTATGTTACAAATATGTTTAAAATATGTGCTGATACAGTTCAGATTATATAATCCGAACTGTTTTTCCCTTGAAAAAGGGTGTTTAGGGGGTGTTCGGATTATGTAATCCGGAAAAATCATGTAGCGCGCCCTATTTTTTTAAGCTTTCGGATTACAAAATCCGAAAAAATCCGTAACTCATTTTTCACCCTTTAACAAAGGAAAACATTGTTCCGGATTATTAAATCCGAAAACGTCAAGGACATTTTTGGAAAAAATGCAGGGTGCGATAGAATACCATAGGGTGAGAAAAGTAACACTATTCTCCTTTTCATGTTTAAAACAAACTCTCTTCACTTTGTTTGTTGAAGAAATTGGAGTCACCTCTAATAAGACATGTTTAAATTTTAAACACCCCCCTCTTTTTTACAAAATATATGTGAGGGAGGTCAGTGTAATTTATGAGAGGTTGGTATCTCATTCAAAACAAAAGAGGACATTGGTTAGAAAATTGCTTTTCTGACATACATATGTTCACATTGACACATGTAAAATACGTAAAAGCCCACAACGACAGTTAACAATCGTTTACCAAGCCGGCAAAAGTTAACTGTTGTTGGATTCAACGGTCGTTAACTACTGCTACACCGAGCGATTGTTAACTGCGGCTACGTGTCTGGCTCATTTTCCAGTGGCTCTCCTTCCATTTTTTCTTAGGCAAATTCGTTCATAACCAAATCCTTTGATACCTAAACAAATTCATCTAAAATTTTCATCCAATAATCAAATCTTTTGATACCTAAACAAATTCATCCAATATTTAACAAGAACAGGATAAAATTAAAACGCAAGAAATAATATAAAAGGTACGTCCGAAAATGTCATAGAAAAACAAAAAATGTACAGAACATGTCATAATTATACATCACCATCATCATAGTCAAAAAGTACATAAAAAAATCCTAATCAGAATCAACCCTCCTGCCTACCATGCCTCTGCCCCCTGCGCCGCCTGTCAATCTGATACGTAAGGGCAGGGCTGAAGTAGATAAAATAATCACAAGAAAGGGGGGTTTGAATTGTGACCCTTTAAAAATTAACCTGCAACTTAAAATTAATTCTCAAGTGGTTTACTTGGAAAAGTTAAGTTAGTGAACTTGCTTCAGAACGTCCTGACGTTCTTGTGCAGATTATGCAGAAACTGATTTAATCAAGTAACTGTGTTGTGTGTGTATAGTGTATACTGAATTTAAAAGAGTAAAGGGAAAAGAAAGCACACAGAAATTTATAGTGGTTCACCCAATGTGGGTTAGTCTACTCCTCACAATCTTGTGAGATCCTGATCCAATATCCTTCTTAATAGGCTTGTCAGCTTTCTGTTTCTTCCTCACTTCCTGAACTTTCTGATTAGCAAGTCTCTTCATTGATCCAGTCTTTTGAGGAATGGGCATGTTGGTGGTTGTGATGTAAAGTTGACTAATGGTTTTTGCTGTGAATTTCATAAATGTCTCTTGACCTTTTTCTTTGTCAATAGAGATTCCAGCAGCTTCAAAAATGGGTGTCAAGTGCATCTCATATGGTAAACCAACAACCTTTTGTTTCATAGAGAAACATTGGTCTATCATGTGTTGGAGCATGACAAAGCACAGGTTAAGCTTTGTTTTGGTCATAAGGTGATGTATGATGCACAAATCTGTGTCAGTGATAACTTTAAAGCTTCCACATCTTGGTAAGAGAGTGTGCCTAATCATGTTGTGGAGAATCTTGGGTGTATCTTTAAGATTTGTGGAGTTAAGTTCATGGTTTGGTTTGATATACTCTATAAGAAGTTGCTCACGTGTAACTCCTATACTATAGAACCAAGAGTTGTACAGTTCATTACCTTCATTTGGGGTGTTTAAAACATCTGAGAGAAAGTTCTGAGAGACTTGGATTCTTACTCCTTTGATTGTGGATTCCAGGAACTTTTCTTCATTTAGTTCCTTTACAGTCATGTTTGTATAGAATTCCCTCTCCAAGCTTGAAAAAGTCTGACATTGAGTAGACACAAAACTTGACCAGCTTTGAGGATTTGTGAACTCCTTCAGATTCCATCCTTTTGTCTTAAGACTCTTAAAGTCAAAATATTTAGCTCTGCTTATTGGTCTGAGAGTCATCTTCTCAGCATTTTGAGCTTTAAGTACAGAGGCTATCATGGTGATATCCTTTCCTTTTCCTCGTTTCTTAGAAGAAGCTTCTAGTACTTCTTCTTCAACATTCTCTTCATCTTTTTTTTCAATCTCTTCATCATCTTCCAGAGATGGAGATTTTTCTTTAGATGATGAGGACACAACAGTTTTCTTACCTTTCCTTGAGTAAGTTTTAACTTTCTTCATCATTTGTTGGATAGTTTGCTCGCCTTCTGAATGTTCTTCCTCTTTCTTTTCAGAAACTTCCTTTTCTTCATCTGAACACAGATTGACATGTGAAGTGGTTTTGGATGAAGATCCAGATTTCATTCTATTTGATCTTCTAGTAGCCTTAGATTGTGGTTTGGAGATAGGTTTATTAGAGGATTTAGGTTTAGATGGTTCAAATGGAGGAATGATCTCATCAGGAAGAATGGTGTGAACGGGAGTCTCGTTCAGTGGAGAGTGATCAGATGAATGATCATCAACAGCGGTTGGTTGTGGTGGATGAGGACGCGCACGAGGTGAAGTGTGAATCTCAGACTTGATGAGGTAGTTTTGGTGCGAGCCATTTTTCTGTAAAACAGAGTGTTTGAAGATGTGATAGAAGGTTGGAGTTGGTTTGATGATTTATAAACCAACGTGTAAGAGTGGAAAGAAGAATTGGAAAGGCGTTGACAGTTTTATTGGGAAAGATGAAAAACTGAAAAGTTGTGGGAGAGAGAAACTATTTGTTTGATAAGATGGAAGAAGAGTAGTTGAAATGATTTTTGAGCTTTTGTCTAATGGACATAGCTTTAACATAACAACCCTTAATCAAACAATTAATGCTAAAGATTTTTGGGAAGATTTCTGGATTATATCCCACAAAACCTTGCGCATAAGATTTCTGACCCAGAATCTGAAATCCTGTATGTTCTGAACTTTATGAACATTCTGACCAGATGAACATTCTGATGAGGGTTCTGATCTTATGAACGTTCTGATGAATGTTCAGATTAAGATTGATCTAACTGAAATGAATCAGATAACATCAAGGGGTAAGTTTAAGGCCCTTAATGATTAGTGATCAATCTTTATTGGGATTTTTCATGATTAACAATTTTTCTTTTGAGAAAATTGAATCTATCATCAACAAGAGGCTTTGTGAAAATGCCAGCTAGTTGATTTTCTGTATCAACAAAGCTTAATGCAATAACCTTTTTTTGAACATGGTCTCTAATGAAATGATCCTTAATTTCAATATGCTTAGACCTAAAATGTTGAATAGGATTCTTTGAAAGATTAATTGCACTTGTATTATCACAAAAACTAGGAACACTTGTATACCTTAGTGAGTAGTCTTCCAGCTGATTTCTTACCCATAAAATCTGAGAGCAACAACTAACTGCAGATACATACTCAGCTTCAGTTGTATAGAGTGCAATGGTGTTCTGCTTGTCCCATTTGATTTTTTTTTCTAAATTCAATGAACTCAAGTGTAAGAGCTTCAAACCTTAAAAATGATTTTTATGTTAGTAGACAAACAGAAGTAGCTTTAGATTTTTTTTAAAATCTCTAGAAAAAAATCTCTAGATTCTTTTAACTCAATCTTTTTTTTTTTTTAAGCTAAAACAAACGTACCCTAAATCTTGTGCGCCAAGGTTGTTTTCACTTCACCACACACGTCTATCCCACCACCCATATCAAACAGGTACTTGGTGTCTTCACTGCCTAGATATGTTAGGCCGTCCGTCTTCACTACCATCTACTCACGGCCACCTATCCTGGCCTTTCATCAACCAAACTAAGGCATAAAATGGCATATTTGCGATAATAGTTTTAGTCATTTAATTAAAATCAGATGTTTTACATATTTTATGTATCGATTTCAACATGAAGTTTGGAAATAGGTTTAGGTTTAGGTGTTTGAAGTTTTTAGTATGATCAACTAATAAAATCTGGGGATTCTGTTGTTTAATCATCATATCATTATTGATTCTAATATTATCTATCAACATTATTTAAAGATTGCAGATTCCGGAATGGTGCTTGGTATCAAATATGTCTTCAACAATACAAAATTAAACCCAATTCAGGTGGCGGGATCAGCTTCTCTGTTCGTTGAATAATAGTATAATACAACCATGCAAGCAAAGGTGACCAATATAAAAAACAAAAACTCTGCTACATATCAACTTAGATGGGAACCTCCAATAGCAGAAATGATAAAATAATGTGGATGCTTTTGACAGTGGATACACTGCTAACAAGAATGAGGAAATAAACTTGATCAACCGGCTATCACACCAACATTTGCAACGGCTCTAAATCAGCAGCTGAACGATTTGGTTATTGAGTGTGATGTTGAAGTTGTTCTGAAGTGTCTTTATGGAGCCATCAAGTTTATCGAACAATTTTAAAACACTGCTGTCAAATTATTAGGAGAGAGCAATGCTCTTGCTCATGGTTTAGTGGGGGTAGCAATATTTGTTGGAAGAAGAAATTGGATAGGGTCCGTCACAAGCCAAATCTAAGTACTTCCATGCAAACAATTCATCCCCAATGTTGAATTGCACCATAGTATTTATACTTTCAATTGGAAACACTTTATCTTTTAGTATTAGGTTTTTAGATTAACTTTTCTTAACCGCGTTCAACGACCAAAATAGTTTGCAGATGTACCATTGCTTGTAGTTTTATTTTAGACTTGCAATGGAAGTGTTTCGGACGCAGAAACAAACAGGCTTTCTAATATCAATCTTCCATTTGCGTACCATGCATCATCTACAACACAGAACAAATAAAATCCTTTAACATTACCAGCATTAGCCAACATATTGATCGTTGCTTTGAACAAGTAATGCTAGCAACTTGTAGGAGACGCCAAAAACGTCAGATGTAGTCCTTACTTTCCTCCTAATATAACGTCAGATGTGGTCGTTACTTTCCTCCTAACCAAATAACACTTATCAATGCAATCAATTTGGTTTACAGCGATTAAACAACAGTTCAAACTTCAACAAAAGTATACACCATCAGCAACAAGAAAAGAGCTCAGGGAGCTAAATAATACTAACACATACAAACGACATTTATTGTAACAGCTCAACGAGTCACGCACATGGAGTTTATTGTATACATTCACGATATAATATTGCAAGAAAAATAAAAGTCCTTTAAATTATCCAAACAAACATCCTTTATCATACACTTTCAACATCTGTAACTCTGGTGACAATTCAATGTTTGACAACAACCTTAAATGCTAGGCCTCATGTTCAGATGAGATGCTATCTTTTGTCCAAGAGAACGATCAGCCTGCATAGCAAAACCAACAAAGAGCATATGTGCAAATAAGTACGGATGCATTTACACTTGACTGCTCTAAAGTTTCTAGTTTGATAAATTAGCATGTCTAAATCTTACCTGAGACCAGTATGAGATCCAGATGCTGCGGATTTCATGGGTGACGCGTGGGTCGGATAAAGCATCCACCCATCTGCGGAGAAATCTATCTTGCCTGAAAAGATTAAGGCAAAGAAAACCAAATATTAGACATCACCAAACACAATTCATGTTGATCATATCAGTATTTTGTAACAGGAACCTGTCGGGTGCCCAAGATCGGTATCGCTCTCCAGGCTGCTTGAAGTTATTCTGCTTCGGAATATTGCACTGCATTAAGAAGTAAAATTGTTCATACATTCTTCCCCAATACAGGTATTGTTTCAACAGCTTCACTGGCGCTATTTAATTGATCCTCACTCAGTCACTCTTGTCATTTATTTTATAAAGCAATAATAATCAATTTATTCAATGCAAAAGTACTGCTAAAAATAAGTGCTGCCTAACCTTCAAATTAATTTGCACCAATTTTATATTTAACCAAGGTAGTGGTCCTATTTCTCTGCTTCTTTGTCAGAACAATTTTCATACTGTAATACTGTATCCAACGAAAGATCATAGATTTTCTAATGTTCTAATGTAAGAATACTTCACAAATTTTGGTTGTTTCTAAAATGTATGGTTTCTTAGACAAACAAAAACTTAAATAAGGTAATGCAATCTATTGTAAAAATCACAGATGATGGATTCACTCACAAGTTCACAACACGTCTCATATTTTCATATTAAGAAATTTATCGAAACTAACCTTTTCACGGCATGCAGAGAAATTAGCAGTAGGAATGGGAACCCTTTCTGCATGACGAACAGGATCATGCCTTGAAGGGAAGTAATTGACCTATAAAATGGCAGAGCTCAAGTCATGAGAAAATGACTGTATATAACTAAAGAATAAGATGCAATATCACATTCAGAATTATCATGGCAATCAGCTTCTTGCACTAAAGATGAAAAGGCAGAATATTAAAAGACAAATAAAACGTTAAATTACCTCTTCATCCCTGTGAATGAAATTCATTGCACCCTCATGGTGATTGTTGTGGTGAGCACACTTGGGAGCATTAGCAGGAAGTTGCAGATAGTTCGGCCCAAGTCTGTGCCTCTGTGAATCAGCATAAGAGAAAATCCTGGTTTGAAGCATCTTATCATCCGAGTAATATACACCAGGCACAATAATGGCAGGACAAAATGCAAGTTGTTCATTCTCAGCAAAGAAATTGTCTATGTTCTTGTTCAAGACCAGGCGACCTACGGGCTGAAGGGGTATAATGTCCTCAGGCCAAGTCTTAGTTACATCAAGTGGGTCAAAATCAAATTTGTCTTCGTGAGCAGGATCTATTGTTTGAACAAACAGTTTCCACTCAGGATAGTTACCAGCCATAATTGAATCATGCAGGTCTTGAGTAGCATGGCTGTGGTTGGCTCCTCCCACCTTAATGGCCTCTTCCTCCAACAGACACTTCACACCACATGTGGGCTTCCAGTGAAATTTCACATACACTGCTTTCCCAGCCTTGTTGATCAGGGAATATGTGTTAACTCCAAAACCATCCATGTGCCTGTAATCTTGTGGGACACCCACATCATCAAATAGGAAGGAGAACATGTGAAGGCTTTCTGGAAAGTGAGAAAAGAAGTCAAGGATTCTCCAATTCTCCTGGATGTGGGACTTGGGGTTGGGTTTAAGAGCATGGACCATATCTGGAAAATTCATCCCATCATGAACGAAGAAGACAGGAAAGTTGTTTCCAACAAGGTCAAAGTTACCCTGTGTTCAGAAGGTAAAGATAAGAATAATTTATGATACAAGACTCCAACTGTTCCATATCACCTCTTTTAAAACAATTATTGTCAGCATTTAAGCAAATACACTAGTATCCTGGTTACAACTGCAACTACTTTCATAAATATGATGACAATTTTAAACGAATACCATAATTATATTTAGTGACTGGAAGATAATTTTTAATTATGCTACATAATCTTTATCTCTAGTTTGAAATTTCAAAGTACACAGGGTTTACACAATGCAGGACTCAAACCAACAAAGCATGTGTTGTCTTCAGTTTTTTCAGGTAATCGAATAACCAAATCCCTAGACCAAATTGTTTAATTAAATGCTACATTTGGGGTTAAATCACATTATGCATCTTTTGCTTGTATGATCGTGCTGAAACTAATATCAGCATTTTACCAACTAAACTGGAATTGCTTAAAAAGAAACGTGAACAAAATTTGAACTGCTACAGTAACTGTTTTTAGTCACTAGAAGATGTGGAGATATAAAGTGATGCTCTATATATTCATTAATTTCTACCTCTCTGGTGTAAAATTTCACAGCAAAACCTCGAGGGTCTCTCAAGGTTTCAGGGCTGCCACGTTCATGAATGACAGTAGAGAAACGAACAATGACGGGTGTCTGAACTCCAGGAGCTCGTAGGAAATCTGCACAAGTCAGGTGCGAAATATCATGGGTGACTTCAAAGAAACCCTTTGCACTTGCTCCTCTTGCATGGACAACACGTTCTGGGATCCGTTCCCTATCAAATTGGGCAAGCTTTTCCACAAGATGATAATCTTCCAAGAGAATTGGACCTGCCAAAAGGAGTAAAATAATATAAAATTTCTGCTTACATAATACTTTATTATTTATCCAAATTAGCCCTGAACTTTACAGCAGACAGATGGAGATGGAGAATATTCGCCAAGTTGTAATTACCAAGGGTGATAACTAATTATGGAAATCAAAGTCCCCAATACTCAACTAAATGTGGTGTGGTTTTATATAAAAATTGGATCATACAGCACTGTTAGCACACATGGAGCAATTGGGAGGGTTTACTTGGACTTTTTATGATATAAATACTAGTCTAAGTTTTTGTAAGAGCATACAAAAAATTTATGATATGTCATAACTGGTTTTTAGCTTATTTATTTCCATAAGCTGCTCATAATAACATAAAATAGATTCTACAAAGTTTGTAAAAAGAGTTTTCGCCCATTATAGCTTCAGTTATATCAAAAACAGTTGGGCCTGTTTGTATAGGCTTAGTTGTGATTATCATACATGTGATGTGATACTTTTTAGGAGAACTTATGAAAACAGCTGATAACATGTCCATGAGCTGTTTTCAGCTTATTTTCATAAACTCTCCATTATTCTAATTTATGAAAACAAATTATAACTTCAAAAATAACCAAGCCTTATCCAACTATGTGGGGTCGGCTACATGGATCAAACGCCATAAGGTTCTATCGTATACCAACTCATTAATCTCTAAATCATTGTTAATAATTTTCCCGTTTATAACTTATATGAAAGAGATTTAATTTAATTTCATCTTTTATTATCATAAAAATAACTTACACATAAGAACTTATATAATAAGTACTTGATAAGTTGTTTATCCAAACATGGCCTTATACTACAAGCACATATTTGATAAGTGCTTGAAGCGCCTTAATCACATGCATGGATGTCATAACATTAAACTGGAAAATCAAAGAGCCGTGAAATCATATAATTTAACAGTGATTAAACTTTGCTGGCAAGAAATCATATCATCTTAAAAGAAAAATTTAAAGATATAGTTAAACAATTTCATCAAATAAGATAAATAAAAAAAAATGGATTAAATGAAAGATGATTAATTAGATATACCTCTAGATCCAACGGTTAGGGATGAGTTGTTGTTCCAAACAGGTGCACCGGAATTTGTAGTCCAGAAAGGAGAATTGTAGGCGCTGGATGGACGGTGCTGTAACGAAATTAACATAATCAACACTTGAACGAGCCAAAAAAAACAAATTGATAGATTTTTTGCTTCAATAAATAAATAAAACTACGGAATGAAAATAAATAAATAGATTGAACGAATGAATCATAAAATCAGAGACAGAAAGCAATGAAAAAAGATTGATGAAATTCAAGTATTGTTGTATACCTTGTATGGATCCATGGTTGGTTAGAGAGAATGGATGAGGACGGTGGAGAAGAAGAAGAAGAAGAAATGGATAGAGATTAAGAAATTGACAAAACAATTTCGTGCGATAATCGCGAGTCTTATCGCCTCATATATAAATAACACACACACACTCCCCTTTTTTCACTCTCCTATTTTCTTTTTTCTTTTTTTAAATTATCGTTTCTCTCTTCTTCTTTTTCCTTATTTTTTGTTTTTCTATTTTTGTAATTTTTTAAATGTCTTTTATTGATTTCTATTTTTTATATCTTTTTTCTATTTATTAAATTTTGTAATTTTTTAAATGTCTTTTATTAATTTCTATTTTTTATATATTTTTTCTATTTATCAAATATATGACTAAATACGGCGAATCGAGAAAACACAAAATCTATTTATGATATTATGGATGACGACGTCGTGAGTTGGAATGAATTATCCTCATTTTTTTTACGGAATGAATTACCCTCTTTTTTCTTTGTAAATATATTTTTTTGCGATATAAATATATCAACTTTTTCTTTTGTTCACTCTAGAATTTTTGTTAACTTTTAATCCCTAGAAAATTCTCATCACCACTTTTAATCCTTATTTTTTATTTGGCATGCTATCACACCACTTGCAAATCAACCTTAAATTCCACTACTTAAAACCCCCAATACAAAATTCCAAAATGCTTCCCAAAACCACCAAGCCACTCTTAATACTTTCTCTAGTAAAGCACTCACACCCAAATATGTCATCATTTTTTGAGACCCACGTCAATATTGAGCATAACTCATCATTCATTTGAAGGCCTCCACCTAATATTCTTCGTAAACTTAGGCTTTGTTTGGGAGTGTAGATGAGTCTGGATAAAAGAGGAAGGGAGGGTTTTGTAGGGTGGAAAATATATAGAAAACTGCATAAATCATTCACATTTTTTTAAAGAGAAATTTTTTGGAAAATGATAAACTAATATTTGTAATTGATATATTTGTAAATGTTTTGATTTGTTGTGTGTGCAAAATTGTTTTAAATTACCAATTCACTACCATTAAACTCAATAAATAATATTTCATCCTCCCCTCAGGAAAAAAAAGTAGGCTAAATTGCATTTTTGGTCCCCTAACTATTTAGGTGGTATCACTTTGGTCCCTTAATTAAATTTTGATTATTTTGGTCCCTCAACTTCTCTCCGTTACACATTTTGGTCATTTCCGTTAGTTTTAATTCAAAAGTGTTAGGTTTTCTTTATTTTCTTCTGGAATTTTTCTAGGATTCTTGTTGTTGAAGGTTGATGGAGATGATATGAAGATGAAAAAGAGGAGAAGAAGATAAAGAAAACCTAACATTTTTGAATTAAAACTAACGGAAATGACCAAAATATGTAACGGAGAGAAGTTAAGCGACCAAAATAAATCGAATTTTAATTAAGGGACCAAAGTGATACTACCTAAATAGTTAAGGGGCCAAAAATGCAATTTAGCAAAAAAAAATACTCCCTCCGTCCCATTTATAAGAAGAAAAAGAAATCACACTTATTAAGAAAACTAAAACATAGTAGTTTGTAACATAGTTTTTTGTGTTATCTTTAAAATAAGTTTTATAGGAAGATGTAAAAACAATTTTCATTGGTAGTTGATTATAGAGAAAATAAAAAAGAGAACAAATTGAATGCACTTTGCATTTAATTTTTCCTTGGAAAAAATAATTTTTTGAAAAAACATAATTAAATCTTATAAAGAATGGTCTTTTTTGCTTATAATTTGGGATAAGGAAAATTAATTGTTTTTGTTTATAATTTGAGACGGAGAGAGTATTTCATAAAAAAAAAACAATATTGGGTGGCAATAAAAAGAGATATTGTAATGTCTCATGAATGGAGCTCAATTGGTATCAAGACATAATGTGTGAGGGTCGATGTTTGGAGTTGAACATCGAATTCTCTAAACTCGTAGTGTAAGTTTAGGTTGATCAAAACAAAAACTACTGTAGTAGATAGGAGTTTGTATTATTCATTTGAAAAAATATAAAGAGTTTGGATTAAGTTGAAAAATAATAAATTTATCTGAGAACGTCACGCACTCATGTTTCCTTATCCGGATTTCGGCGTTTTCTTCCCAGAAAAATATGGTCAGAGTGATTTGTTAGAGAGCGTGGTGAACCGTTGCTAACGTGACACGCAAGCTAAAGCCCTTGAAACGTGTGCCCTACTAAAATTATATGGTTTCCAACCATTTCAGCTGTTGAAAAGAAAAGGAACGCACTAATTACAATGTAAGAAAAATCTAAACGTTTTAATTTTTCTAGCCTCTATAATTTTACATTAGTTCGTATTTTATACTCCATATAAAAAAAAAGACAGTACTATAAAGTCTCATATTAGATGACAACTTAGTTGACTCCGACATACATATTAATGCATATGTTTTATCTTTGATATCTTCAAATCTCTACTAAAAAAAATTATGAAAATTTAATATTTTAAAAATATTCATCAAGATGAATCTAACAACATCTTACATGATATTATTTATCTTTGTGAATTAGTAGGAAAATATGGTCAAAATATTTTAAGTCAATATTGCTTTTTGTCAAATAGGTCATCTATTGAGGGACGAAGGGAGTATTTTTTATGGATGAAAATTTTATTTCGATAATTTCAAAGTTGCTTCATAATTCAAACGCAGACCCATATGGCGGTCCTCATTTAGGACACTTAGTCGTAAGAGAAATGATATTTGAACATCCATTTTATGACAACTTTATCTCTCATACTTACATTATTTTTTACTTTATCTCTCTATTGCTTTGGTTTTTGTGCAAATACCTATTTTTTCTTTGTAAATTATGGTTGTCATATAAGTTGTCCACCAAATGATAGTTCAAATAACACTTCCCTAATCGCAATGCATCCAAATTCCAAAGAAACAACTTTTGTTTCGGGTATTCTCTTTCAAACAAAAAAACACAAAGACGAACTACCTAGTGATGTCTAGAATGGAATGTGTGAAAGGAAAAGATTGAAGAATCTTACAATTTTTGAAGACTATAATATGAAAATGAATACAGACAATTATGTCTATAAATTATCACCTTTTCATGAATTAGTTGCCAAACCTTTTTTTTTTAAAGAAAGTTGGTAAACAATTAAAATCGACTAAAAGAATCTATAAATAAATTACTCTATAATCTACTTATGTTTGTCCTTGAATATAAAAATACATCAATGTAGTTTATAAACGATGATAAAAGAACAACAAATTAGTTAGAGTTTGAGGCTAAAATTGCTCCCCCGAGAAAAACCAAGAGTGCAAAACTCTAACTCATCTTTTAGATCGTTTCTAGTTTCCTTTTTGTATCGTTTCAATTTTATCGGATGTCTTTGAAGAGACTTCAAACTTATGAATTACACTTTAAGTTAAGTTATCTGTGGTCATCATCGAGAGATTGCACCGATAACATGACAGAGACATTGTTTGACTTTGCAACATAACAATTTATCTTAAATCTTGTGTTTAAATGGGTTGCATATATTTTTTAAAAGAAACGAAATTTCACTACTTAATTAAAATAAGACGGAAAAAATTCATGATCTTTCAACCTCGACCGGGTTTGGTCACCAACACATTTAAGATCCATTTAAAAATCGCTTGATGCACCAAAGAGTGGACCCTTATTGCTTGTTATTTTTCATCCGTAGACTTGAAAACCCATATAAAATCCCTTGATGCACCAAACTTGATGACAATTAGTATGAGTTCGGTCAATTCAAATGTTTTTGCCCACCCTAATTAATCCCTCAATGTTAAAAAATTTGTTGTTAAATACCACTCTTCTCTTCTCTAACTTTTGAGAATGCATTCCTTTTAGAATCACTGGAATGTAAGTTATCCTCAATAGTAAAAATTAAAATACATTTTGATTCATGACGCAACGTAGCACATATACTTCCACTTAAAAAAGAGAAATTACAAGCCAAAAATTACGAGCTTAAATAAAATCTAAACCTTAAGTTTTGCAACAATACGCAAGTAAAATTACAACAAGCAAGATATGATTCATAGTCTTCAAATATTTTTATATTCACCCTATTCTCATGTTTATCATGTAACTTTATATTCATCCACTCAAAAAAAGATGTCACATTGAAGATCATAGAACATGTGTTGAACTTCCTTCTTAGATTGGCACTTGAATTTATTGTTCTTCAAACAACATTGTCAACATAAAAACACTTAGTACATGTTTGCTATCAACATGAAATCATGAGGAACAACATTTATATACTAATTTATAAAATTTAAATACATGTAATCAAATCATATCAAGTAGATATTTATAGATATATTTTTGAAGGGTCATGTTAACTTGTGTGTAATTTTTTTGGTTGGTTACGTGTGTAATTTTTTTTTTACCCATTGATATATACAAATTAAATCTAAATTGCCTCTTCTGCATTGTCCATACTCGATGTTAATTCAAGCTATGAGCTCTTGATTCACGCTTCTCCAAAACTTAAGGATGAAATATTTTTTAAGACTTTTTCATTTCTTTTTTATTTTTATCTTTTGATTTAACCTTGTAAAAAAATGAAAATTGAAATTAACTGAGCGAGGATTTCTCACTCCTTAATTCTTCTTTCTTCCCCCACCAAGTTTAACCTATCCTTCCCTTAAAAACAAAACTAAAGTTTATCCAGTCCATTAGTATTTATCAAATAGTATGATCAAATCAAATTCTTCTATAAAACAAAGAGTCTAATCAAATTCATTAGGGGTCATAAGAGTTTAACCACACAACTAATGTTCGCTACAATTTTTTAGAAAACGTTTTTGGCAACCTCAATTTATTTGTTTCGGATTATGATGAGAGTTTATCTGAAAAAGAATCACTTGGAAATAATATTTTCAAAATGATTCTGAAAAAAAAATCGAAATAATTTTAAAGTATTATGTTTGAAAGCAAAAATTAAATCACTTGTAGATATAAAAACAAAAAGAAATCAACAAACTCACCAAAAATCATTTAAGATCAATGATAAAATTAAAACTTCTTTTTATAGGCAAAATTAAAAAATAAATAAAAAAATCATCTTGTTTCTACAAACTAATTTTAATCATGGGATAATTGCTATTGAACAGCATATAACTAGTAGTATTGTCCAAGCCGTTTTTTGACCTTTTCCATATGAACACTATAATGAGAGAGAGATTCCAAAGGCAGTGTAAGTGGATATGATTGAACCATGTAGTACATTGCTATCTCACTCACTCCATTAATCCATCTTGTCGTCATGTAGTTTTATCAGAAAAATCTGTGATGACTCCAAATTACAGAAACACAAATACATACAAGAGGTTGGCCACAGCCACACGCGCGAGCTAGGCACAAATAGTGGAACCTTTTTGTTCACACCATGTGTAACTTATGTTCTTTTTTCTTATACTTATGTGTAATTTTTTATGTTTTTATGTAACTGATGTTAGATTCCAACAGAATTATGAGATATATAACTGGGTTGGTAACTTGTGCCTCGATGTCCTAGGTTAAGGAGATAAAAATGGAATTAAAAATAAATTTGTATTAAAAAAATAAATGTTTAAACTTTTTAAATATTTAATGCATAATTTTCAATAAAATAGTTATATCTTAAGTTTTTTAATTTGTGCCCTTAAAAGCACAAGTTAACATTTTCCGAAATATAAATATAAGAGTTTAATTTATTTATTTTTAAGCAAAAGATGGGGAGCAGAGGGATTGCCTGCTGCAACACCCAAAACATATATTAAGAAAGGAAAAACAAAAACAAAGAGA
>Ga0315914_1000512_pt1 | contig 49389 bp, 26 predicted proteins | sample MpolenodulesMG_FD_203920 | JGI IMG/M metagenome (GOLD analysis project Ga0315914, IMG submission 203920) | Medicago polymorpha root nodule microbial communities from Los Angeles, California, United States - elongated nodules | ecosystem: Host-associated > Plants > Roots > Nodule | place: USA...
AGTGTTTTTCTTTAATATTATTCCTCCGTCCCATAATAGATGACATATTTGACAATATGCACTATTGATTTAACATACTTTAACCATATTTTTCTATTAATATATAAAGATAAATAATATCATATAACACGTTGGATTCGTCTCAATGAATATTAAAAAATATTAAATTTTCATAATTTTTTTAATAAAATTTTTTTTAATTAGTATTTATGTGTTCATATTTGTTTAATTTTTTGTGTATTTGATTTGGGATTAGTGGATTTTTAGTCTAGAAGGGTATTTTATTTATTTTAAGACTAGAATATTTTGGTCATTTGGTGAGTAGGGGTAAATTAGTGATTTTAGTGGTAAGGTTATTTTTAGTGTTTTAGTGAGAATAATTATTTTTATTAAGTTAGAAGTGACTAGTGGTAATTATTTTGACATGGTAAAATAATGAGATGTTTAACGAAGTTTTTTTTTTTTTAGGCAAAGTAGAAAATATATATTTAATAAAAAGAAGAGATACAAAGACTGAGGGGATATTAGACTTGACCCAGGAATAACTCAAACGGGAATACAACGTGAAAAGTCAGTTCAAGTGGAAAAACTCTAATCTATCCTAACAAAAATACACTAATCATAGGTGCAACCCAGCGAACCCGCGTACAGGCGCGAAACCAGGTTACAAAGAAATATGAAAAGTGAATATTGCATAAAATAGTTAGAGTTTAAATATGGTGAATAGATCGATCGCCAACACGATATCAAAATTCAAGTGCCAACAGCTCTCTGATCAACAACAAGCATAAAAAGCTCTTTCGAGCAATACAAGAGTGAAGGTAGACAAGTCCCTCGAAACCTGCAGACCTCAACAAATCTACAATATCAGAGAATCGAAAAAATCATACCACCAAACACAACAGTTTCAAACAAACGCGTAAAAACTTAGATTGAGGGATGAGTCCAATACATTAGTGTCAGTAACTAGACCCTTCCAAGTTAAACGAACCAGACCCTTTCGGGTTTTTTAATCACACACCTGACCCTTTTGGGTTTACGAAGCATTCCACTGCAAAGAGGTCAAATCCGAGCCCACCAATCTATGAACAACAACGACATCAGAACACAATAACAACATAACCCTAAAACAACAGAAAACAAAAAACAACGAATTGCCCACGACAGCACCGCAACCCAAAACATCCCGCAAACCTCCGACGTGCGTGGAAGAGGCTCACTGAAAACCTACAGAACACCCAAGAACGGATCTAGCGCGGATCTACAGACCCACGTTCACCGCTACCAACCAGTAAAAACCAGATCGACATATGAGGACATCTGAAAGGGAAGAGGGAAACCATAGACGCCGACGACGAGCTAGGTGATGGTGTCAAAGAAGAAGCAACACACCACCACCATCTTGGAAGGCTACATCTTGAAAATAAAGTTTGGATTTGGATGGGAAAGATGAAAGGCTGTGGCTTGTGTTTCTGTTTTAGTGAGAGGCCAGAGCCTTAAGGAAGTTAAGTGTGTAGTAACTTTTTAGAATTAAGTGACAAGAGTTTTGAGACCCAATAAGAATAGAGTTACCATATCCCATTGTTGTGGTGTAAATATATAACTCATAAGAGAAAACTAGGGTTTTAGTCATTCAACTTGTCGACGGAATCAACAACTCCAAAGAAGACGTTGCAACCAACAACCGTGCAAAGTCAAATCGTTCTCTATTCAACGAAAAACAATCCGTGCGGAGAAACCGACCACAATCAAGAACATACAACTTAATGAACTTTTCATTCCATGCATGAAGCTGAATACCATATAACCTCAGCCAGGATCCCCTCTTAAAAGGAACCACCTTCTTATCCAATCTCACAATATTAGATAAAAGATGATAAAAAATTCCTTTGCTTTATCTAAAATCTTAAGAACATCTGTATCTAATAAGGAATGAATAAACACCTAGTCGTCCCTTGATGACAGATCATCTTACGTTATTCTTAGTATTGTTTTCAGTTTATTTTAGTAGGATTTAGCAGCAAAAAGGAGGAGTATTAGAACGATTGCATATGATTTCGGGACTTTTGTAATGTTTTCTATATTTGAGTCTGTAATTCTAGTTTTCCCGAAACATAGCAATTTTAGGGTTTTTTTTTAAAGTAATTCATGAAGAAATCATGTAAATCGGTAAATCAAGAACATCCGAAGAATTGCTAAGATTCAAGAAACAAGAATAAAGATTCAAGAGGCCTCAAAAGAATTACAGATGGGAGGAATTCTGTTCCCAAAGTACCGAGACAAGTTATTTGAAGACGAAGGCTTAAAAACGATAGAAAATCGGAGATTGGGCCTGGAAGAAAGACACCATGCGCCTAGGGCTTGACAATTGCTCTACTCTCATGCGCCTTAGGGATTTAACATGCACCCCGTACATGCAAAAACTTGGGGCGCAACTGTCTTTTCCTGCTTCCGTTTTGGGTAAAGCCCGCACTTTTTGCATAAACTTAGGTAGAAACTCTCACTATAAATACCAGCCTTCCTCATTCATAATATCTCGTTCAGAACTGTAGCAGTTCAAGAGGAAGGCGACTTTGGAGATTCGGGAGATTTTCTATCTTCTCCTTGCTTTTAGTTACCATGTGTAACTAAATCTTTTTAGGTTAGAGTTCTAAGATGATCCTCTGTATATTTTTGTTGGATATTTATTTATTTTAATATGTCATTTATGAAATTCTGGCGGGCTAGCTTTCAGATGTTTTATACGATGTTTCAACATCAGACACAAACAAAATATCGAGTAAGATGTTTCAACATCAAGCTAGCAGAAAACAAACAGAACAAGGAAAATATAAATGATAGAAAAGTAAAAGGCATAGTTGGTTTGTTAACCCAGTTCGGCGCAACTCACCTACATCTGGGGGCTACCAAGCCAGGAAGGAAATCCACTAGTATAGTCCTTATTCTAAGTTATTAGCTAACTCTTCATTTACAACTCTAGACCTAGGACCTACCCGTATTGACTTCAACCTAGGAACTCCTAGATCTGAGATCCCATCTCACTATCCTACAATCAATCACAACCCCTGTGATTATCTGATTGCAACTCAAAAAGATGAAGTTACCTTCAAAACCCTAAAAAATATTCTTTGGTAAAGCTATGGTTTTGATACAACTCAACTACAGGTCCTTCTCAGTGCATCAATATGATACAAAGAGAGGCTCACAAAACAAAGCACAAGGCTTAACAATAAAACCCTAAAAGACTCAATTCAATAACATTGAATTGGTGAATAAAACTAGGGTACAAGTCTTCCTTATATAGCCTTCAGCAGCAACATATATTTGAATCAAATATTGTTCTCAGAAATATGTTGAAACAAATAATTCTTCAGAAATATATTTCCAAGATTCTTTCTAGAAATATATTTGCACAATTAAATCTTTCTTCAGGCAAAACATATATTTGTATCAAATATTCTTTTCAGAAATATATTGAAACAAATATTCTTCAGAAATATATCTTCCAAAATCTCTTTTGAAAATATATTTCACAAATAAAAATATCCATCTGAAAAATATCTTTCTTCTGGAAACACAAGCTTCTTAGAGCACAAGTCACGTGAATAAAATCTTCATTGAATCTTCAGTGATCTCACGCAACAAAATAATAACAAATATAGCAACTCCTAAAAAGTAGGAACATCTTTAGGAACCGCCAAAAACACCACCAAGGAATCCTAAAATATTGTCTATATTTTAGAAACAAATCACCCAGTTGATTCTGGACAAAAATACGTTACTTGGTGAACAAGAAATAAGGCATGGTTTCCTTAATAGGATAAAGCTTGCGTAAACCAAGCCACATAAACAGGGCACACTTAACCGTGCCAAGATGTTGGAACATCGTATCCAACAGCATACATGCGTATTTGTTTTAGCAACAACGAAGCCAATACTCAAATACCCAACAATTTCTTATTTTATTTATTCTTTTGTTCGCTAATAAGTTTTATTAGTATGTAGTTTTATTTCTGTGAGAGGTGCAACCCTAGATTAGGTACTTAGGTTGTGACAGGGCCTAATATTTCTATCATTAATCAGATGCTTATATCTTGATATTTATATCCCTTTACTGATAACTATCTGTCTAGGAAGTAAAATATTATTAACTATTCAAAGATACCATAGGAATTGTTGACCCTAGGTGTAGGTACCTAGTGGCTAGAAACTGTTGGGTCGTGTAGTGCATTATCGAACCTAGGAATTAACTGGTTAATAATTAGGGAAACAAGCACCTAACTGTCCGACTTAGAGCTACATCATAATAGAATCATTCTCTTGAAACCCTTAGTAAGGTAGTCGTAGATTAGGGTTGTCCGTTAGTAGAACTACTAAGAAAGCGGAGAGAGTGTGTTATGAGTGTCCTAAGATTCATAGATGGGCAGACCTAAGGGAACCTTGGCCTTCATTGCCTTAAGAAACACTAGAAAGCCAATTTAAGTTTATGTTTCAATTACCTTTGGATTAGCAAGACCCCGCACATAAGGATCATCGGGCGATCAGCAGGTGCAGTTAGCCATCGAAGGAAAAAGCCTAATAGGTACCCAGTGGCTAGAACCCATTGGGTCAGGTGGTGCCTTACCTCATTAGGAATATCCCAACGTCCTCATCACTTGTATAGTCTACCTAAGATCAATAAACGCCACATATATTTTACTTATTATCCAACAACGTATACTCTACTTATCACTTTATTACTTGGTAATCGATTGGCACACTTGCCATATAAAGCCTACCAATTCGGACCATCATCCCCCATCAGAATGATATCAAGATCCAAAAACCCGACGTCCTCCACTTTATTCTGAACCAGTGGTATTACCTCACCATTAGCCACCGTAGCGATCACACCCTTATGAGCCCACTTCAGATCATCCTTTTGAGACCTAAACATCCGGACCAACTTCTGATAAGGAGGTTGTCACACATTAGCATCCGAAGCGATCTCATTCAGCCGCGCCATACCCTCATACCGATCCCCCTTCGCCTCCACACCAACACCGCCACCACCATATACCTTCCCCGTATCACCCCTCACCCGAACTACCACCTAACCCACCCTCCCACAACCCCTCCTTCCTTAACAACCTCCACTTTCCCTCCCTCCGCTCCAAGCAACCCCATGCTCATGTTAACTTATCCCTCAATCCCACGTGCCTTAACGACTTCAGCATGACCTCCCACTCCCACAACCTTCTTCCCTCTGCCTGTTTTGATCATTTTCTTCCTGTCGCATCGCTGTCCGACGCCGTGATCTCACATCATGCCAATCATCCCCATCCCTCCCCTTTTGTGGCACCCTGCTTGGATCCCTTCCCTTCTATTGGACCTCACTTCCGACGACAAGGAATGCTAGTGCGATTTCCCGTGGCGTTGCCATGGACCATTGCCTCTCTCTCTGGCATTTTCGGCTGGTGCTGTGTTCGAATTCCATTTTTGAAAAGTTAATTGGATGAGTTTATTGAGATATCTATGTGAAAATAAAAAAATAGATTTGGTTTGTTGAGATATATATACAATATAAAATAGGAGGGAAATTGAATGCATGAGGTGATGCCACTTGTAAATTGTCCTAATAAAAATAACATTACTTATATATATATATATATATGGGTTTTGCTATATATAGCTGACAAAACTAGGGTTAGGTGGACAAGTGCCTCTCTCTGATTGGCCAGATTGAATCAGACTAATAGCAATGTGACATGTGGACAAAAGGATAAGAACAAAGGACCCTTAGACAATTAAAACAGAATTTAAAAATTAAATAGTAAATAAAAACGAAAATAAAGAAATAAAATAAATAAAAATGAAATAAATAATAAAAAAGGCATAATATAAAATATAATGAAATAAGAAAGACTAAGAAAATAATAAATAATAAAGACAATAAAAATAAAATAATAAAACACTTAAAACTGTCCATTTTGGTAGCCAAAATGAGGTATTTTAAAATACCTCTATGCTGAAATTTCGTCTGAGACGACGGAATTTCACGGCGTTTAAAAGACGAACAAAAAAAAGTTTCAACTGCTTGAAATACGACTAAAAGTTTTAACTGATCAAAATTTGGGGTATGACAAACTCGGTAAAAAATTTCAAAAGAGCTATTCACACCCTCTAGCTAGCGACCTTATTGGCCATATAGGCCAACAACCTTCACCTGTCTATCTGAAAAATAAGAAAAGAAGTGGGATGGAATCTACTTATTTTTTTAAGGAAGGGATGAGATCTACTTATCTAGTGAGTTCCCTACTAATATTAATCTTGACGTTTTAATTTGGGACGTTAGAACGAAAAATAGTTACATTTTTTTTTGTTCTAGGTAATGTTTAAATCTAACAAAAATATTATTTATAAGAAATTTCGTATGAGTATTTTATAATACTTTTATTTTTATAATGGCCGACCTATTTAATTCGTAATCCGCAACCCGTATAGGATCGGGCTCAGGTAGTGTTTTTAATGCCCATATTTTAAGAAGGTTTTTTTGGTTTGCCCCGATAAAATCCGAAACGCGTTAGGGTCATCCCTAAACAGGTTGAATAACCCGTTTCGATAGCTTTACTAAATATGCAAATTGTCATCATAATTTTTGCGAAAGATGCATAATATCATTACCAAACACCACTTATTAAGGATTACAAATTATCATCATAATGCCAAGTCTTAAAACTTGTTAAAACTTCACATAACAAATCATGAACTAGTATTATAACCGGCCTTGAACAAAAAGACCAAGTCTACAACCACTTGAATTTCACTTCACAAAATAAAACTACTAATATTTAGCATAACTTAAATCTAGTCTTGTGATTTTGGGTTGGAGGTGGTACTTATGATCCTTGCCTTATTTTTTTTTTCTTTCCGTCCTTTCTCTTTCTTTGCCTTTGGTGCCTTCTTAGACTTTAGAGTCTTGTTTGCCTTTGGAGCCTTCTTTTTCTTTACATTTGACACCTCATTTGATGTTCCTTCTTTAGCAGGTGCCTTATTTTTAGTTGCATTTGTTGCCTCCACTAGTGCAGAAAACACTTTTTAAGTTGGGTGAAAAGGACTTTTTAAGTCGGTTGGGGATCTAACTTATAGGTGTCCGACTTAGTAACTATTTTGATTTTAAGTTAAATGATGTCTGACTTAATTTTTTTTATTAAGTTAGGTCACCCCACTTAAAATATGTTTATTAAGTCAAGTCACCCCACTTTAAAAGGTTTAAAAAGGATAAAAAAAAATTCACAGTTTTTCAGTTTATACTGTGATCCACTTAATAACCTGCTTAATTTTTTTTATTAGCTATTACCATTGTATATATGATTATAATACAAAATTTAACAAATTAATCTAAAATTTCATACACAACCACTAATATAAAATATCATTAGAATAAATTTCATACCAAACTGTAAACAAATTCAAAGTTACAAAATCATTCATTAATACCATAAAACTAGACGTAAGCTAATAATTAATTGTCATTGTTTCAAAGCATGTTCATTGCTAGACATATAAATTACGTCAAAGTCTTTCAAGGATCAAACTTGCACAACGTTCTTGAACATTCATAATTTCATCATCAGTAAACGGGTTTTTGTCTCCAAAAACCTGAAGAGAAAAAACATATTAATTATAATATCATATTAACTTAAAAAAAACACAAAAAACACAAATAATTGAAATATTCAATTACGCACCAGATCCCATGAATCAGTAATACCAGCTAATACAATGTTCAACATATGTATCATGATATAGTAGCCACACTCATAATTGAACGGTTGTCTTTGACAATACAGTTGTCAAAAATATGAAATTAGATTGAGTAAATATTATATATACAAGACTTATATTACTATATGAATTTCTTCATATATAATTTTTAACTTTCTGTGGGAGTATCCCATGTGTGCTTTCCTGGCTTTCTCAAACCACTCAACTTATTATACTACGCAATAGCACTACAATAATAAAATATATTCAATAAAGTTGTCTTGTTAAAAAATCAAGTTAGGAATAACCCAAAGAGTAAAGAGCCCTCACTAGTACAAAATACATCATAATTAAATTTCATAAGTTAAATACTTACGAATTAACAATATGCTCTTGATATTTTCATTCGGTTTCCACCCCATTGAACATAGGAAAACTACATTTTGTTTTTTTGGTTCCATAATGAGAAATTGCCAATGGCGACTACATTTGGAAACAAAAAATTAAATTTGTTAACTTTAATTCTTTCAATATATAGGTGATTAATTATAGCGAAAAAAACACTATGAAGATCAAATACTGTAACACCCATACTAAACGTGTCTAGAATATTTAGCATGTGTGTTAACCTAGTACTAGATACATTAAAATTTTACAACTTTACATGCTTCAAATGATTATACACATCGATACAAGTTCGTACGTACCACGAAATAATACCTGATATCCAATACAAGCTCATACTATAACTTGAATACATAAGAAAATTCTACGTCTTGTACGAACGGCCACATGATGGTCATCCATTCGGCTACATGACTGCGACCTCTTGCTACGAGCAACCTGCTGATCTGTAAACAAAAGGATTGGGATGAGACATTCTACCTAATCCTAGGCTATAGGCAACCTCAGGAAACCTAGGGTCGCCACGTGTCTACACTCAACCCATTCGGGTTTATACGTGTGTGATAACCTGCATACCTAGACGATCGTGCGGGGTACTAGATCGTTCGGAACATCTATTCATAATACTTATCATGCCATATCATATCATATCGTATCATATCGTATTCATGTCTTGTTCTTATTATGTTAGAAGTTAGCGTGTAATAAGCAACATTATCTGAGTTCATTTTACAGAATAATCCCGAGTGGAGTAACCCCGGAAAATATCCCCATAACATGACCAGTGAAAAACCTATATGAGGTTAATACTGGACTCCTCTGAATGTCGTGCGGGCCTACCTTGCAGAGTGTATCCCGTCCCCCTAACGTGAACCTTTTGTATCCCCCTTGCGTGGATAGCAAAAGACACGACTTACTTAAGTCTGGTATGCCTTGGCAACATACTAACATAGCTAATCTCAACTGTCTAAGTCGAGGTTCTAGAGATTCCCCAATAGCTAGGGTTAGAGTACTACCCGAACATAAATCATATTATCTTTCTCACATGTGCCATTCATTGCCGAATAATGTTAATGTTTACCCACACATGTTTTCCGAATTCATTCCTATTCCAAAATACATGAAACTTATATCCGAATTGAAGGGAATGGGACGTAGAATCCAAATATCTAATAATCACTTAACTTTGATCAACACATCAATAGTAGTAATCCAATTATCATACGAATTTCTACTTATTCTTTAAAAGTTCATGCATAATCTCCTCTAGGTATAATAACTCAACCATAACAGCTTAACTCTCTCAAAAACAGTCCTAGCCCAACTTAACAACAATAAGCTAAAAGTTAACTCTTTAAAAACAACTAATTTGATTACCTTGTAAAACTTTAAGCAAAACCAACCTCAATCTTCTTGTCTCAAACAAAAGCCTTTTCTCTTGCTCCTAACATCAACAACCTAATTCCTTGTTTCAGCCCTTGCTCTAATTATTCAAACCTCTCTTCATAGTCCTCAGCTTCTATTCAAACTTATCTCATCATATCTTGCTTCTAATCACTAACCCAAGTCACAAATAGTTGCAATAATCCTTATGGAGTCACAACTTGAGCTTGAATGGCAAAATCCCCAAAGGTTGGAAGGAGGATGGCTGCGGCCACGGTGAAGGAAGAAGGGGAACTTAAGCTTGCATGCTAATTTAATTGCACTAGGGATCAATTAATCATCTTTGCATGTTAGATTCCATGAAGTTTGATCATGATTTGATGAGGAAGGGAGGAAGGCCGATGGAGGAAGAAGAGAGAAGTGGAAGAATTCTGTTTTGGAGAGAGAGAAATGAATTGGTGAAATGAAAGGAAAAGGGCCTTGGGGTCTATATAAAGTGCTTAGGTAAAATGACAATATTGCCCCTTCATAAAAATCTTGTTAAACCGTTCGGGAACTGACACTGATAACTGAACAAGCGTATTTAACTGACACTGCAGTTAAATATTCCCGTTATTATTAATCATTTGCATATAAATATATCTTCTTTGTCACGTTCATCGATACTGCAGTCTGTCGAGAATTTAGAGGGATATTATAAATACACTTACTTACTCAGGTAAGGTGCAAAATAACAAACTTTGTTACCCTCAAACAACTTTGTGGTTATATGAGACCGAGAACTATCTTGGTCATTTTCTGCGTGAATGAAAAATGGATCAACGAACTCATACACATCACTATTTCCCAACTGAGTACATAAGTGCTAGACATGAAGGCCTGAAAGGCGAAGGTGCATGGTAAGACATGCACCCATACGCACAAGATCCCGGGGGGCTATAAGTAGGCTGAAACCCCCTATTTCCTTCATTTTTCCTTAATTTTTTCTCTCTTCTTTCCACTTCTCTCTAAAATGCTCTCTTCTCTCTCTACTTTCCAGTCACCTTCTCCGGTGACTTTGAATTTTTTGGCGCGGTGGCGACCGACCAAGGATGGCGGCGCCGGACCTAAAAACTTCCTTTTTTTGTGTGCTTGTTTTATCCCTTTTCTTCCCCTCTTTCTGTTTCTCCCCTTAGAAATTTCAAGAAAGGTCCACAAAATCCTAGATCTAAAAACGAAAAATAAAAAATCTACCTTTTTGGATTAACGCTGTGAAAGTTTGTTTATGGTACGGTTTTGAATTGTGGGTTACGGATTTGGTGATAGTTTGTTGGTTCGGATTTTTTTGTGGCCTTTTGTGGTATTGTGTTTGGATTTGTGTTGGACTTATGATGTTGTGTTTGGATTCGTGTTGGCCTTTTTTATGGTGTTGTGTTCGGATTTGTGTTGGCTTTTTATGGTGTTGAGTTCGGATCTATGTTGGCTTTTGTGATGTTGTGATATTGTGATGTTTTTGGAATGTGTAACTGAAAATTTTGAGTTTTTGCTTTTTCAATCTCCTTTCTGTGGTTTTTTCGATGTTTTCTTTTGGAGCTTTTCTCTGTGTTACTGATTAATTCTCCTCTCTTTTTAAGACCAATGATCCTTTTTCTAAAAGGAAACCTGCTTAATGGCAATGAATAGGTGTTTAAGTGACTTGATACTGACTAACACATTTTTGGAAAGAAAGGGGCTGACTCTGTAAGTCGGCCACTGATTGTGGCATGGATGAAAAAAAATTGGACCCTCGACGTATTTTTGGACTATTCTAAGAAATAAATAAAAAGAAAATAAATAACCTAAATAAAACAAAACAAAAATAAAATAAAAGATGGAAATAAAAAAACTAATAAAAATAAAAATAAAAATAAAATAAAAAAGACTAAAATAAAATAATATAAAAGCCGGGCTCGAGAACGAACCAAAAATGAGGTATTTTAAAATACCTCTTTGCCGAAATTTTCTTTGAAAATCAAAGAATATTTCGGGTCAAAAGAGCGTGTGACAGTAGGAACTTAGGTCAAAAATTGAGGTATGACAAAATTCTAGACTGAAAATTTTTAAGCTATGAAAGTTTATAAGAAATTCTAAGTGTTTGATGTGTAATGAATTTGACAGAGTTTTGACACTTGTATAATATTGTACAGCCTTGTAATTTCGTCAGGTCTTCAATCCTTTATATATATATATATATATATATAGATGCTGAAAAGAGACGTTGAAGAGTGCCAGCGCATCAAAGAGTCATTTGAGAAGCTTAATCATTCGTCATTGATTTGTTGCTTGATTTGGTTAATGTCCTATGAATGAATGAATTTGAATCCTTTCCTTGATATAAAATTAATTGTTCTTTTCCAATGGAGACACAACTATATATAGCTTCATACAACGCACATGGAAATTTTTGAGGTAGTGGTCGTACACATTGTCCTTCATTGTCCTTTTCTGAAAGTGACAACCATTGACCTTTTGACATTTCCAGAACCATTACTTGATCTTCAGAACTATCAAATCTTAACATCCAATGCTTCTGCTCCTTTGTTCTTCAGCTTTTTAGAGTCTGACTTCTAGGGTATGAGGTTCAGCTTCTGGTGATCTTCAGAGTCTGACTTCTTCCAGAGTTTGGGTAGTCATCAGAGTCTGACTTCTTCAAATTCTGACTTGCAACAAGGCTTCTCTTGAAAATCTTTGCTCTTCAATTTGTTCTTTCAAACTAATACTTTGAATAAAACATAATAAATTTTAGTCTATGATCCTGCACACTTGAACAAATATTAGAAGATCCAATTGAACTTTTAATACCTTTTATCATCAAAACTTAAGAGGCATTATTTAAACTCATTTTGTTTCAAGAAACCTATCAACAATATGATATTTGAGATTATTTTGGATTTGATATCATCTAGAACTATAGGTATATATTGTCCATCAGTATCATCGTTACGAATATGATGTATCATAATTAAAATGTTAGCATTAAATTTGGACATCATCCAAGTTTCAATGAAGAACTCAAAAACCGTATTCTCTACATCCTTCTTAATAATCTCTGAATAAGTCTGATAGAAAACTGCACCAAATCGATATGGCCTAGCTAGGAACACCATCTTTATTCCTAGCAAACTACAACATTGTGAATCTTAGCTTTTGAAGGTAGCAATGCAAACATATTGTTAACGTTACCGGTCACCAAGTCAGGAATGATTTCTTTTACCAAGCTGCTATCCTACAAAATAGAAGAAGAGAGAAAAGGAATTTGAAAATGGTTAGTTATGTAGAGTGCAATTTGCTCCGGCTCAGTTAAAAGGTGTTTATCATTTCTAATAAGGGTAATTTTGTTGGTTTTAGATTTGATTTTGGCTTTTTATGTGGAAAAAAAATTGGTGTTTTTGTCTCCCTTTAATTGGCTCTTACTTTTGGTTTATCTTTCCAAAAAACTTATTTCATATCTAAAGAATTGTCTAAACTTATTTGTGCATCTTTTTGTTGTTCTAATAATGCATCAGTGTGACCTAGAATGTCTACTGGCTCATGAGTAACTTGGAAATGATTTCCAGCATGAAGGACTAACTCATTAACATTACCAAACACCTCATTCTTCCAAGTATTGATCACATGTAAGAGTATTGATCACATAAAACTCTATCAAGTATTTTCTTAGTATATCTAGCACCTCTCCTATCATTTGACCAGGTAAAGTCTACTCCTTTAGTAGGAATATGTTTAAGGTTATTGTTTTCAAATTATAATTCGTGATGGTCTTATTTTAGACTAAATTACATAGAAACATTCAGACAAATCTTTCGAAAAAATCCCGAGTTCAAATCTTGACTAAAACTGTTTTTGACTAGACTTTACTTATTTTTTTAGTCCAACTCTGAATTACATCATTCTCTTGGGAAGGCGCTAAGTCAAAAAAACAATTAACCTTCTAGAAAATTTTACTTTTAAAGTGTTACTTTTCTATTTATTTGAAAAATATTTTGATTTCAATTTGTTGGAAAAATTTCTAATTTTTTGTTGGTTATATAACTTTATTTAGTAGTGTATTTATGATATTATCATGACATAAAATATTTGAATATAACTATAAAAGAAAATTATTAATTATTGGAATGTGATTCTTGCTATCAAACGGTCAAATATTTTTAATATATAACCATAATATTTTAGTGTAATCAATTACATTTGATTTTGTATATATTTGTTATTTAATCATTCAAAAAAAAATATATGGTTCATTAATAAATACCATATTATATTTATCAAAAACAGAAAGTTTATTTATAAAAAAAATAAACAGAGAGTTTATAATTTCCACGGTGGTCTCACTCTTATCCTTTGGCTATATTTTTTTGTTACCCTTTGGCTATATAAACCTATGAGTAAATAAAAAATTATGTTAAGTGAACAAAATGGACAATAGAAGAAATTGTTATGCTATCAAGTTGGTATTTGTGTTCGCTTTCTTCATCATTGCTTCAGGTAGAAAATCATTTTTATGTGTCAATTTTTGATTTTTAACTCCAATCGATTATCCCCTTCAAATATTAATTTCACACGTTGCATGCATATTCTTCTTGTGTTCATATATTATGTGTATATGCAGACATGTACATGGGATCAGAAGCAAAAGGGTTGGGTGATGAGATCATATCCCCAATAAATGATGTTACGGTTACAGCATGTCAAGAATGTTGCCCAAGTACTGATGGTAAACCTTGTCCTGATTGTGAGTGTTGCACAAATCATGAAGATTGTATTGATTATTGTAGAAAGTTTCCTCCTCCCACTATTCCCTTTTGTGTTGGTCCTCTTGGACACAAGTTTTGTGGATGTGGTTTATTTCCATCTACCATCGATAATATTCATATTCCAAGGCCACCAATCGCTAATTGAGAATTGGAATTTTGTAACGCAATCACCATGTATGGATGAAATTACGTATTAATATATATGCAAGATAAAGACAAGGAAGATTATTATATATATTCGAACCTTTTTTTATCTATTATTTTATGAAGTTAGTTTAGGTAGAACAATTTAAATATTAATATTTGTTTTATTTTGGTACTGATCTACTAGCAGAATGGTGTCCGATGAGCTAATTGTTCATGAGAGTTGGAACAGAGAGGAGTGATATAAATGGAGGCACTACGACACTCAAGTCAGTATTCTGAGCTAGAAATGCGATTAGAGATAGAAAATATGGTACCTTTGGGGACTGTTTGAAGTCCTCTTTTATACATATGCAGGTTGTCGTAAGGTTTACAACGTTCATAGTTGTTGCTTGACGGTTACGGTGAGCGGTTACGATTCTGCAGTTTGAATCGTCGCTCCATTTTAGTGCGAGTACCCCCTCGTATAGAGGGGGTGTGATGGATATGAGGATAAATAATTCGAAGAGAATTTGTGTTTGCGAATGAGCAATTTTCGCTTTGATGATGAGGATGCTCGTGGGAGATGAGAGCGATGTTTGTAACATCCCAGACGACTTTATGTATTGTTGACCGATCCATAAACAAACACTGGTCTTTTCAGCATGTTTTGTCATCATTTGCACGCTTTCTGGAAAACTTCCCAGAAGGTCACCCAACCCAAAAATGCTCCAAGTTAAGCACTCTTAACTGTGGAGTTCTTATGGAATAGGGTACCAAAAATATGCATCTTGTTGATATAGGTAGTACCAAACAACTCTTACAAGTCATCATTCAACCATGCAGTCCCATACTTGCACGACCACTAGATCCCTCTCATTCCGATGTGATTCAGTTTTCCTAGAAGATACCAAGAGCCGCTCATTTTCATGCTTTGTGCACCAATGACCAATCCCCGCACTCGTCAACCTCGGGCGTTACATGCCCACTAGCTTCCGCTTGTTTTGTCCCTGAACCATATCGTACTGGAAGAGATATGCTCAAATACCACTTGTAACATCCCAAATGACTTTTCAACATGTTTTGTCCTCATTAGCATGCTTTTCGAGAAACTTCTCATAAGTTTACCTATCTCAAAATTGCTCCAAGTCAAGCATTCTTAACTATGGAGTTCTTATGGAATAGACTAGGTAAAATAAGAGGCATCTTGTTGATATAAGTAGTACCTAACAATTCTTATAAATCTTCCTTCAACTATGAAGGCCCATACATGCAAGGCTTCATGATCCCTCTCATTCCGATGTGATTCAATTTGCCTAGAAGCTGCAATAAGCCGCTCATTGTCATGCCTTGTGCACCGCCGACCACTACACGCCCTCGAAAGCTTCAGGGGTTACAATGATGCTCATCAGGGAATTGTTTCTAAGGGATGATCAAAATGAGTTGCTTGGTTTATTTTATAAGGAACTCTACTTGCGTATAATTAGGAAAATTTTGACTTAAAAGAGATGTTCAATGAAGGTTTTACCCTATGCTCCTAAAAAATAAATGCTCGCGAGTACGAGAGACTAATTGATGCCCTCGTAATTGATGTCATTGTTTTCGCTCTCAGCCAATGACGGATCCTGAAATTTTAATAAGCGGGGTCAAAGTTATATCATAAAAATTTATATAAAACTTTATAAACACGTAAGTGTGCGAAAATTATACAAGTTATATTTATAATTTCCATAAAATGTTGATTTTTTAAAAAAAATATTTGTCAATTTCTATCATAGTATAAAAAATATAACCATAATTAATTATTTTTTACAACTAGCGTATCGTCAGTCACAACCTTTTTCAAAAAATATAATAATAATAATTTAGATTATAATAGTAGTTTTATGGTCTTGCTAATGATATGCTCTAAGATAATTGGTTAAAGATTTCATAAAAAAAAATTATTTTAAAATAAGCGTTATTTTATTGATATAATAATTACAACAACTTTTTATAAAAAAACTAGTTCTTTTGATTTATTAACTAGTGTTCTTACAACACTCATTAGGATTCTTTTTAGTTTTATAATTTTTTGTAGTGTAATAAATGGACCAGGTAAAGACAATAAAATTATATAAGTGGGGTTAAACTGAATAAATAACTATTTTTGAGTTAAAAATACAATACACGAGTGGAGGCAAATCGGGTTGACGGACTCCATTGCCCCCACCTCGGATTCGTGCCTGCTCTCAGCATGTATTGCTGGTATCTTAGGGATGAGATTGAGGGGACATAAGCTTTGGCAGCGTTGGATTCTACGTGTAAAGGCTAGTAATTCAGTTAATTACTTGGGCCCTTGAGTTGTTTTCTCAACATTAGTTTTCGAGTAAGTGTTATAGCCGTTGGATTTATCTTGATATTTGGATATTGAGTGGGTTTCTTTTTAATCTTTGGATTGATCAGATGCAAGGATTTGGATCGTTGCTTCGTTCTAAGGGAATGGGTCTCCATGTGAAGCGTTGCATTCAATGAGTGCCTCCTGGTCTCCAAAGGTTTCCAGCAAGAGAATAAAGGGCTTTGATAGTTTATTAAAAATGCTTTTACCATCAGTTAAGTTCTTTGTTATTCTTTTGTATTTGAAGCTTCTCAATTTCAACAGTTATTTCCATAAAGGTCCACTTTCTCGTTTCATCCATTTAAACAGGTTTCTATTATCATAATTTGCTTCTTTCTTGTATTATGCTTTAAGTTTAGAACTTGTGTAAGATTTTTTTATGGTAGAAGACAAGGTTCTAGGATTGAGAACTTAAATGTTGGTTTCATGGATCTCTGTTATAAGAAACCACCCTTATTTTGAAGTTTTCCTGTTTTTCAAGCTATTGACTAGCGTTGACTCATAAATTTAAGTTTACCACCGAGCTTTAATTTTTTCCAAGGGAAAGAGGAAAAGTTCGAATAAACGCACAATTTTTATTTCTAGAGATTTAAGGTTTGATGGTTAGTTACGTAAAGGGAAGATATTAACACCCTAAACGTCTATAGTACTCTATAGAAACCTCTTGCATTTATTTATTTTTGGCTAAAATTGTTTTTTATTTGCTTGTAAAAAAGATTAATGAGATAATGAAAAAGTGAATATTTTGTTATATTTTTTTTACCGATTTGGAAAGACAAAGTCTTTTGCTTACGTATCCACGATCAAAATCACGTAGTTTAGGATAAAAAGCTTACATACCCTTTACCGTTCAGATTTAATCACTTTTAAAAAACTTTCTCTCTCTTCCCTCCCTCTTTCTTTAGAGAGAGACTCTGCCCCCTCTCTAGAAATCTGGTGACACTCCGGTCACCTTCTCCGATGCTCCCCCTCCTCCGGCGTGGTGGCCGGCGAGCCCGCAGCGGCGGCAGCGCCTTTCCGGAGTTAAAAACTCCTCCATTTTTATTTTTCACTCTTTCTAACCCTTTTTTTCCTCCACTTTCCATATCTCAACCCAAAAAATAAACACACCGGCCTAGATCTAAAAAAAACAAAACTTTTACTACCTTTTGTTCTTTGGAATGGATCTGTGAGTTGGGTCTACTTTTGTGTTGTGTTTTGGTTTTGCGGTTATATTATGGTTTGTTTATGATGTGTTTGTGTTCGAAATTGTGGTACTGTTGTTGTTCTTTTTTGGTTCGAAATTGTGGTACTGTTGTTGTGTTGGTTTAATGTTTTGGTTGTGAGTTTGTGACTGTTTGAAGTTGTGGTTTGAGATTGGTGGTTGTACTATGTTTTTGGTGATTATGGAGAGAAATATTTCTCTAGGGTTTGTGGACTTTGCCTTAAAAAATTTCCTCTCCCATTTTGATTCTCAAAATGTGTTTTAAAGAGATTGAAAAACTGTTTTGACTGATGAATTTTGACAAGGACCGGATTGACCATGAATTGAGGACTGTAAACTGCACCTTTGGACAAAAATAGAAATAAAATCAAACTAAAATGGCAACAAATCCAAGATATTGAAGAAAATCTGGAAAATGTGGGGGATCAGAGGCATGCGCCTATGTTCTTTTGCTTTTTCTCTGATTCTTTTATTTTTTTAACAAAATAAAATTAAAAATAATTAATAAATAAATAAAACAGAAAATAAATAAATAAATAAAAAACGAGAATAAAATAAAAATAATAAATAAAAGACTAAAAAGTAAAAAATAATAGTAAAAAGTAAAAAAAAAACTAAAAACCAACTAAATGAGGTATTTTAAAGTACCTCTCTGCCGAAATTTCGTCTAAAACGACAAAAAGTTCCAGTCCAAAAGACGCATAAAAAAAAAAGAATTTTAGGTTAAAAATTGGGGTGTGACAGATGCCCCTATTTAAGTTTCTTCGTCCGGAGACTTGTAGATAAAATCTTCGATTCGACGGGCCGAATAGACTTAAATACAGAGTACATCATTTTTTACCCTAAAATGTCATGAATGCTTGTGATGCAAGTATGAATGCAAGACGACAAAGACAAAACGACTAGGGAAAGAAACAACAATAGGATACCCGAGTCTGTTAAAGGAAGAGATCCGACTCCGTTAGGGGATAATGTAGTTTCACTGGGGAAAATGGTTGTCTACTATGAAAGTTTTCCAAAATCCAATGGGCTTATGAAAGTTTCAAGCTAGACTTGGCTTAAAGGTGTTTGCAGGCATGTGCGCTTGGCTTAAAGGTGTTTGTTCTGTTGAGCTTCTTAGATTTGTGTGGCGACTTCCATCGGAATCTTCTCTTGATTCTTTTCCACGCGTTTCATCCAATTATTTTCTCGTTGGAGCAAGTTCACCAGGTTCATCAAGATTTCGTTCGTCTCATGCAGCAGAGGAACCGAAAAAGACGATGGAGGCACATGAACATCCTCCGTGCACAGAGCAGGTGGAGGGACAATCGTCGTGTTCATCGCGGCGGTAGTACGAGTGTCGATCGCTGCGTCGAGGATTACGTCGTTTTCTTTTGGATTCGCCGGTTCGATAATCAGAACCGTTCGATCTTAGAGGATTTGAATCGTAAGACGTGATTCTTGCGCGGTGGAAGAGCGACTCGTGGTGTCTCCCCTGCGAGTTCTGGCCATTACTTCGGAGAATGGAGTAGTAACTATCAACCGTTGTGTTGGAGGAACGTGAAGCTGAAAACGGTTATGCCGGAGGAGCGCATAACAGAAAACAGTTACGGTGGAAGATCGTTAGACCTTGGTGGTTAGCTAACGATCCCCTCGTTCTATAGACAAATGATATGTTTGGTGAGGATGGATGAATGGTAACGGTGGCGGAAAGTGCTCTGGTATGACGGTAACGGTTTTCGGTCTGGCGGTGACGAGTCTTCACGGTGGAACGAAAGATGTCTACAGACACGTTAGCACTACAATGCTCAAGTCAATAATGGAACTGAGAAAAAGTGTGTATAAAGTGTTGTGAAAAGTTACTCATACCTTGAGGGTGAAGCAAGTTCACCCTTAAATAGTCGCGTGTTGGGAATATCTGCCTCTTGGTTTCGCGGCGTGTAATTAGAGACGGTTAGAGGACACATGTAGTGTGATCCTCACGCGGATGCGCGCCTGTGTGTGTTGTGGCGCATCAAAGCTGGTGTGTTCGCTCAGGCGCATAGCCTTAAGGTGATGTAAGTTAGGCCACATGTCAACATGGGATTGGTGTTTTGACCGGTCAAGAACATCTCAAAATCTTGTTCTTTCAGACCCAAATCTTGATTTAATACTTTGAATTTAATTCTATGATCCTGCACAATTGAACACATGCCAACATATTCAATATTTTTTTTTTTTTTTTTATACTTTGTTGTCATTAAAACTTTAGAGACATTTCACAAAACCCATTTTTCGTTCAACAAGGTTGCATTTGGTACATAAATTTTAAATTTGAAGGGTGTATTTGCATGTAAGTGTTACCAGGGATCCGGATTGTATAACTTTTTTGCTGGAAAGTTACATAACTTTGGAGCAATAATAACCATTAGATTAGATTAGATCAATCACGTAAGACAGATGTTGACAAGTGTCCAAGTCATTTTTTTCTTTTAAACAAATTAAATAAAATAAATCAGATTGATAATGGATAACCTGAAACCCATTTTCACAAACCCAACTTGTAACCAACCGTCCCTCCACCTCACCGCCGTCCCTCCTCCTCACCGTCAGGGCCGCCATTAACCTCCATACAAAGTATAAGATCTACATACACATATATATGAAAAGAACTCATTAGATTTCGATTTCAATTATGACATGAATAGATTTTACAGATATTAAAGATAAAGATAACTGAGAAAATGGATTCCAATATCTCAATTTGATTTGTTTTTTAACATTAAAATTGAGAGGGACACGTGTCAAAATATGAAGCATAAGATTAATCTAAGGATAGAAATTAAGGCAAAGTTACATGATGACTTACCCTCCTTAAAGTTATACAATCCGGATCCGTTCAGGTGGTTTCCACACGCCCCAACCCCGTCTCTCTCTCTCTCTCTTCCCTCTTCTCTGAATTGATAATCGATCACCATGTCTTGGCTTCTCAGATCAACCAAATCCAAGTTCTTCTTATCATCTTCCTCTTCTTCTCTTTCTTCAACCTTCTCTTCCATCCCTCGCTCCACCGGATCCCTCTCTCCCGCCGCCGCCGCCGCTGCCGGAGAACGCCTCCACCGGACCACCACCACTCTTCCCTTCGGTACTGATTCTCTCATTTCTCTAATTTTTCAATTAATTTAATTGATCCTTAAATATGCTTATTGTGATTTCATGTTTATTTGAATGTGCATGCTATTTTTTCAGCGGATGAAAATTCTACCAAGGGACATGTCAATGTTTTACCTAAGATTCTTGAGAATAAGCTTGCTGGTCATGCTAACGAGTTCAATTCTTTGGTATGATTAACTGTGTTTCTGTGTGTGTTTTGTTCTATATTGCATTCAGAAAATTGATTTCGAGTATTTATATTTAGTTACATTAAGGGGAGTGAAATAATTTAGCTATATTTCGAGTTTTTGGATTAAGCATGAAATGAAATGATTGGATATTAGAATTTTAACACACTGTGATTGTCTGCGACGTGCGATTTAATACAAATCTTTGGTTAATAGTGGTTGTAGCAATGTATAGCACTTTAGTGTAATAAAATTTGAACAAACGGCTATTTGTTGTGATCTGCGATTTTGACAATACTGGATGTATTGTAATGCTTTTCCTTTGATCTCTTTACTACATGGCTGCAAAAATATTGTGAAGTTTATCTAACTGTAACTGTAAGATTTAAAAGTTTAGACATTATTTCAGCAGTCAGCGCTAATTGATATTGTTGTTTAATTGAGCTGGCTTTTAACGTTTGGGTGATTGGGCAAATTTAGTGTATAGAGGATGTTTGTTTAAATTAAAACTGGTTACTTAATTCTGCATATTGGTATCAATTTTAACTTATTATGTCTAAAATTTGACTAGTTTAATGGGGAAGCTTCGGTTTGATGGGAGATTCATGGGACAACATTGGTATGAATTGACGATGAAAACTGAATGATCGCATAAATAAAATTTCAAAACTAGTTCCACAATACCTAGGCGTTCGTGATTGAGTTTCTCAGAAAACTTAACCAGTTGATAACTGTTTACTCAATAAGGATTTCAAAATTAAGCCATGTCTCCCCCCCTTTTTAGAAATTTAACTAGAGCAAAATCTATGAAAACTGTAATGGAAATCCTGCGTAATTGTTATTCTGAACAGAATGGGGTTGACTTTATATAGAGTGAGTTAGTTTTAGAGCAGTTGTAATTGTAATTGCCCGAGACTCACACAACCGGCACTTTAACAGAAACAGCTTTCACTCTAACTGAAAACTAGCTATCAGCTATAGCCTCTGCTTCTCCTGTTTCTCATTTTGCAAGGCTATGGTTTTCTCTTGTGTAACATGAATGATAGGTTATGGGTACTCTCTTATTATCGACTTTATGATGAATATTTCTAAAGTAGGTAAAGTTTTGCCAATTTATTTAAAACAAATACTTGTTTATGTGGCCTCCATTTATATCCATGTATAACTATCCATATATATTTATCATGCATTTCATATTGTATACCTTTAAAATTTCGTATTTTCTAGAAATAAATCAGCAAGAAACAATCAAGAAATGTTAAAGCTTAATGTCTGCGACTCTAACAAGAATGAAATTGAATTTCTGAACTATTTCCTATATGTATATTTATTTTAGTTGTTTTGAAACTGCTTTCAAAGATTATTATACGAGTCCTCCTACTAAACCCTCAAAAATCCATTCACTTCCTTAAAATCAAGCCCTCCAAGAAATCACCTTTTTATGTTCAGCCAAAACTTGTTCCACTTCCTCCTCCTCATTGTCCTCTATCTCTTCTCTGTATTTTGAAGTAACTGTTTGTAGTGGCAACACAGCAGTATAATACTATTTTGTACTTAGGGAAGTTGTGATGGTGTCTACACTTGATAGCAGGGAAAGAGAGGTAAGCATCCAGTCATTTGAGAGGAAATTGGGGCTTTGGTTTAGGCAAGGGAATTTCACAGTATGTCAATGTTCTGTAGTGTTTAGCAGAGGCAAGGCTTTGTTTCAATTAAATTCAAGTTTCAGTTCTTTAGTAATTAAGTTCTATTAAATGCCAATGAAGTTAATTTCCATGATTTCATATGGAGAAAATAAAAGTATATCAATGTATGCCCAGGTTTCCATGATTTCACTGTTATCCCCATGTTAATAAATGTAACACTTTTCCTTTTCCCTCCTTACTACCTATGTGCAAAAATGTTTTGAAGTTGATAGAAGACTAAGAGGTTTAGATCATATACATACAATATCTCAGCAGTTAGCGCCAATCGCCGTTGTTATTTAGTTTTCCTGATTTAGAATTTTTGTGTGATTGGGCAAGTTTTTAGTATGGGTGAGGTTTGTCAAGTTAAAACTGGTAAATTTAGTAAGTTTGCATATTGGTATCAATTTTCACTTGCGTCCAAAGTTTGCTTAGTTTAATGGGGAAACTTTGGATTAATGGGAGATTCATGGGTGATTATGTAATCAAAATTTCAAAGCTAATTCCATTGTACCTAGGGCTGTTTGTGATCGAGTTTCCCAGAAACCTAAGCATATCCAATTCATAACCATTTCTTCAAAAGTAGTTTTGGACATGGATGTGGTTTGGACCTTCTAACCAGTTGTGTGCACACTTAATTGTACCTTGTCATTTAAATTAGATACACATCCGTTGGACATCTTTTCCTTATATGTTATGCCTGTTATATTATAAGTAGTTTCTTAGTAATACGAGATGGAAGTTTTCCTGTTGTTATTGACATGATAATCTTTTGCTAATGCATGATGCTTACTAGGTTGTGATTTCTTTTTGTAGATTTTGAAGAAAAGGTTTTGTAGTGAAAATATAGTTACAGATAAATAATAATCTATGTACAGGAAATTAGGAGCTAAAAAAGGAAGGACAGATTTTCTACTCTTCATTTCTCTCTGGACAGCCCAGAGTCTAGAGTACCTAAACATAAAGGAACTACTTTTGATGCAAATTACTTAAGCTGATGGAATATGTTGCGCATAATTATTAGCTAATAAAAACGTGTCAAATAACAATCCTAACTAAAAACTGGAACCACATTTTTCATGCTTTTTCTTTTGTGTATATCTCAGATATCTAGTATTTCCTATTCAGATAGATCATAGAGACTAGTTTCTTGTTATTGCAAGCATTACATTACAAAGTTTGATATTTTGATAAGTTCAAACGAAGTTCTGAACTGTCAACTTTAGGTCAAGGTCACAGAATTCATCCACCCCCCTAGAGAACTGCGAATTCGTTCACGTGAACCGGGAACCGGGTCTTTCACAAATTGGTTCACGAGAATTCGCACCTGAATTTGGTGAAAACAGTGAACCATGCCCAGAACGTGCGTTCTAACCTCTCAGACATGATTTTTTGGTTCTGCAAACTCGATTCTGGATGAAGCTAAGATATGGAGGAGCTTTTTCTGTGATTAAAATCGACTTTGGAATTTGAATGATGTGGGATATGTTTATCTTCCTATGTTGCCCTTACGAATTTGATGAGCAATCGTGAAAGCGATACTGTTTCTGCGGTTACAGTGATACAGTAATTGGTAGGTTGAAGACGACCATTAATTGGGCTTTAAGTAATTTTAACCCAGCCCATTTAAGTTGCTGTTTATCCTGGGCTGTTTTTTTAATATGTTGATTATTGTTTTTTTGTTTTGTTGCGGGGCACTTTATTATTATTCTTTTTTTGTTTTACTTCTTTTATTATTGCCTCTAAAAAAACTTACCTTTATTATTGAGTGTATCTTTTTTTGTTAATTAAATATTTTTTTTAGTAGTAACGTACCGATTATTATGTTGAGCGTACCGAAGAGAATTCCGAGCCGTGTGACTATGCTTTAGGTTTAGCGGTACTTCCTTCTTTTACATGTTGCTAGTGATCCTTGACATACATTCTAGTACCATCTTGCACGAAATATAGTTTCATTTCCATTCCTTATTTGTTCTAGAATGAAAAAATGTGAACAAATGCATTGTTCCAGATAATGTGATGCATAATTATTAATTTTTTTAGTTGTAATAAATTTCTAAATCTAATTGCCATGGAATTGTTCTTTTACATCAGAGATATCAGGCTCTTGGACTGGACACTAATGTGCTGGCTGGAGCTAGATATGGTACTCAAGTTAGTGCTACCAAGAGTCCAATGCTAATGGTGAGTTCCTTTATTATCTTTGATTGTGTTTAGTCGTTTGGCTTTCTTGACGTGGTTGATGACATTTTCATTTAAATAGGGAGTCAATAATCTGATGGCAAGAAACTTTGAGAAAACTGTGGGTGCTGACACATTAGGATTGGCTGGTCATAGACGTTTTATGAGTGACATCCCAAGTAAAACCAGTGAGACAAAGCAGTCCGGTTTTCGCCCATTATCTCCTCATCTTCCTGTTTATCAGCCTCAGCTTTCTTCGACGCTCTCAATTTGCAATAGAATTGCTGGAGCTTTCCTAGCTGCTGTCACCTTGCTTTTTTATATGATATACATGAAAGTGGGTTTGGTTGGTCTCACCTTTGATCCATTCTACCAGTTCGTATTCTATTCATCAAAACTCCACCTACTTGCTGTTGAGATTTCTGCCCTAGCCATGTCCTATCATCTGTATAGCGCAATTCGTCATTTATTCATATGATATGATATCGCAGCCACAGCTGATACCTGAACAGTGTGTTTGATTTTGAGGTAATTTAACCCTTTTCTTGATTCATCATATTTGGTTTTTTATGGTCGCAGAAATTTATTCAGGCTTTTAAAAATATGCTTCAAACCTTATTTTTGACTAATGTATAATGTCATATTTTCAGGTGAAACTTGTTTGCTTCAACCATGTTGGCATGCTTTCCTCATGTCATTAGGAGTTCCATTATGCAATGTGAATGAGCTTTATGCAGTTTCGCTATTATCAACTTAATAATTACAATTTAGGCAAAACTTCATGTTTAATGCTGTGAGCATAACTACATCTGTGTTTTTTTAGCACCCCCCTCAAATTGCAAGTAATTGTTGCATTCAATAAAGCATTTGAGTTTAGTGACCCTTAAAATGCATTATCACTTATGTGACTGGTGTTGCTGAAAATTTATTATATATGATTTTTATGTTTTTGGAAAAAATATGATGGGAAATGAAAATTAACCGGGGTCGTGAAATGCACGTTAGCAGTTATGTGAAAGATGTTAATGAAGTGCCATTTAGTTTAGAAATGAGTAAAAACCATCAAACTGGTCTTTGTCTTGTAAACTACTCTTAAATTAGTCTTCGACTCTATTAATATTTTAAACTACTCTCTGTCTGTCAATAGTTTCTCAGTTGTCCATATCTTTATATTTTTGTCACATGACAAATACTAACTGAGCGACCTAATTGAGAAATGTTTGACAAAGACAGAAACTGTCTAGAAACATGGTTTTCTTAGTTTATCTGGCTTGTGAGCTTAACCTTAAGTCACACATCATAAAATGCATAACGCACTACCATCAAACCATTCCCACTCTTACCCTTGTATACAACTTTCTGTTGTTGTTGATAAGCGCGTTAATACAGCTTATAATGATACTGAAGATAGCTTTTTTTGAAGGGATACTGAAGCCTGTACAATGGACATTTTAACTATTATTATAATTATAATTTAAATGTCATTCCTTTGGTTTTCTTACAAATATATTATAACGTTTTAGACAAAGAATTAAAGTCATTCTTGCAAGAGTTGAAATAAGAGATTGAAGAGGTTTACATTGAAATGGGAGATATTTGGTCAAAAATTTGAAAACTAACATCTTGCAACTATGTTCATTGCTCTAAACTCTAAACAAAAATAGACAATGCCTTGGGTGTACTGCTTAGTTTTTTCACGCAACATACTTTTTTTTTTTTTTTGAAGGATTCACACAACATACTTAGCAATTAACATTTGTCGATTAAAAAAACTTCGGCATGGTGGCTTTAATTTTGTTTTTTCAAAATGTTTTCTACTCGCTCCGGTCCTAAATATAAGATAATATTATTTTTTTTCAGTTTGATTGAATTACCGATGTATCTGATCTATATTTAGACGTGGATGGAATAATATAATTTGGAAAATACCTATGCTTCTGTTGATGATCTTTAATGTATGCATGTGGCTATCTATTAGCAAAAACAAGCATTGCAGAAAATTGTAGAATCAATGCCTTATCCAAACATAATAACAAAGAATCAAATTCGCACAATCTACATCCCTCCTTAATTAGTTTTTTTTTTCTTTTTCCAAACCAAATTGAAACCCTCTTATTGATATGGAGTTCAACACATACTCCTATATCTATCAATTTAAAGAAAATAATAATCACACTATTTACATAAAGTTATTGTTACTATCAAAACATATAGCTACTTAATCAAACGATCTTCTGGGATGCTTTCTAAAGCTGGCCTCCAAGAACACACACCCAAATCACGTTTACAAATTTTTCCTCCTCTTAACTTCATAACACCAAGTAATTGCTCCAATGTAGTATTATCATTTTCATCCTTGCTACTCAACAACATCTTTTTCAACTCTTCTTGAGTCATCACCACTCTAATCCTCACACTTCTAGAATTACCATCACTTCTTCCTCTATCAACTTCTTCATCATTTTGTATCTCAAACCTAACCTTCTTGTTCTTCTTCATGCATCTTTCTTTCCTCGGCCGCTCTTCGAACTTCTTCGATGAAGACATATCCATCTTCTCAACTTTTGCTTGCTCATCATTATAGCTTTCATGATCATCATGTGCTAGTATTTTGTTGTTTGTTAAGCAATTTCCCATTGTTGCAATATTGAAGCTTATACAAGTAAACAAGAGAGTGCTCTTTATAAAAGAGATGCATAGATATATAAATATAAAGTAGAGGAAGGAAAGCACATGGAGTATCCGGTTGTTGCGCCGGGTATATGAGATAAAATAATTGAGGATTGAACATTGCTTCATAACACCAACACCATTAATATATGTTTTTCATACATTTTTGTTTCATACTATGCATGAATATTGTACTAGTCTAGCTAGCCGCCTGTTACCTTAAGCATAACTCATGTTTAGAATTAAAATAAAATTGATTAATTTGAGGAGTTTAATTGATATACACTAATTGATATACAATATCAATGTAATTCTTTTTACATATACAATCACATTTCCTCAAAAATGGATTCTTTCCATTGAAAATAAAACCTTCGAGAAATAATCTGGAGATTTTATCATTGATCTCACATTATAAATGATTAAGACATACTATTAATCTTGACCATTGATATTATGGAGATCGATGATTGAGATCTTCACGATATTTACTCTAAGTTTTTTTTTTCTTTCAATGAAATCTTGATCCCGTTTCATCTGATAGATAATTATGAAGATATTTCGAAAAATATTATCATAAAATGAAATAATTAGAAGCAGGATAATCATCAACTGAGTTTGGATTTAGTGGAAGAGATTGGGTTCTTATTATGTGACAAATAATGTTCGAATTCTAACCGAGAGATGTCTATATTTATTGCCCAACTGTCCGACCGTGCCTCTAATATTTTCAAGGGAGAAAAGCTATGAGAAACAAAGAAAATTGAGATAACCATTCTAAGGAAAGTTGATAAAAAAAACCATTGAAAGGAAAGTAGCATTTGAACATTATCATGTACTCCATTTTGTTCATTGTACGGTCCAATTATATCTACCTCTATGATTAGTTCATATAAAGCACAGTAAGCTCGAAGCTAATGCCCTCTAATCACTGCTTAAAAGATGGTAATACTATAATGTCATTAAACATGAAGGCTCTGATGGCACATTATAGCACCACACAAAAAATTTACTCCAATTCGATGACTTTGTCTAGCGTTTTGATATATTGGTCAACCCCATATTTCAACTGGGTGGGTCCATATGTTGCAAGCAGTTGTAAATTAGTCAGTCGTGCATGTTATCAATACCTGTATGTATACAACAAATTTCAATCCCACAAAAAACAGAACAAAAAAGGAAGATAATAAAATACTGTCTTTGCATGTTACTCCCTCCGTTTCTAAATATAAGTAAAATTGATTTTTTAAGTTCATTCATTTAATGATGTATGTGGTTCATAATATGTACCACATACATTATTAAGTGAATGAACCTGAAAAGTCAATTTTACTTGTATTTAAAAACAGAGGGATTATATGCTAGCTATTACCAATCTAGTTTGATTATTAAAAAAATAATAATCTGATTTGAATAATAACCAATCAAATAAGAACCTTATCCTACATCATAATGATACTGTAGTTTTTGTTTGTTTAAGGATTGATACTGTATTTTTGTCAATTGTATTTATTGATTGTTTAATAAACATGATTTTAAATGAAATTGATTTGGCTACAATTAAAATTTGAAGCAATTGATGCGCTGTCTAATTAATTAATCAATAAAAGTCAAATTTTACAAACCAACCCAAACACAATTTTTATCATTTTTTTTTTTAAAAATTAACCAAAAGTTATATTAAATAATTTATTGATTGTGAGAAATTCATTGATGATAATTATCAATACCTCTACCAATAATACTCTTTGAGTCTTAATTTTTTTTAGTCTCATCTAAACTCTTCTTCGTAAAAAGAACCAACTATGAGCAAAATCTTTACTTGTCAATTGTTAAGTTTGATGTGTATAGTTAAATGCATTAATAAGGATGAGTAGAATTTGAGTAAAGAAAGAATTAAGCCATTAATAAAAGTCAAGATCAGTCATGATCACCAAAAGAAATTTAGAAATCTAAATTCATGTACGGTTAACTCCAATGAATGTGGCCATAACGTAAGTGCCAAAGCAAATTTATGTGCCCTAGATAAGTTACATAAAATTTCACGTGAAGATTAAGGTTATAGCAGCAAGTAGAACAATTGCATCACAAGAAATCTCAGCTTCAAGACATAATTTATTTATTCTACAATAAATGTATTTGGTTCATTAAATATATGAGCTGTTGATATTTTAATTAGGGTCTCATACGCGTACAAATATTAGCCAATGCCAGCAAAATGGGGCATCTCTTCACATGGGATATGTTCATCCACTTGCATTGAATTTTCTCTGACAATATTTTGCATCCTTGTAGCTAATGTGCAGTGTTTGTTAGACAAATACTATTATGCTTCCAACTTCATATTGTTTCATGTTTGGCAAGCTGAAATTTAGAGATATTGTCTCTTCAGATTATTTCTAGAATCTATTTTCGATAAGCTAAGAATTGAGTTTAGTGAATCTTTCCCTAACCCCCACTTCTTATAGCCACAAGCCCCTTATTTGTCCAAATTTTAAAAATCCAAATGTATAAAAAAAGGTTTAAAAACGTCCTTTCTTACACGTTCAAATTCTAAAATCCGAATAAGTCGGGGTCTATAGATGGAGGGAGAAACAATCTTTAAGTGATTAACTTTTGTGTTCCATTTCAAACAAGGCCTAAAAGAAGATTATTAAAGGTCTATTTGAATGTTTGAATGAGAGGGAGGACTTTGGGGGAAAAAAAGGAATGAAAGAGAAAAAGCGCAAAATCTTTTAAATAATAATAACGAATCAAAAGAATTAAAGAAATGGTAGTTTTTTTCCACTCCACTCTCTTCTCACACACCCTTTAAAATTTCGAAATAACTTTGTTCGGAATATATAATTCAAATGCCTTTTTAGTATTTTTTGAATTATAAAATCTGAATCGTGAGTTGGAATGATTTGTAAAGAATGAGTAGGTATATGTATATAATGTAACGACGATTCAAGGGAAGGGGAAAAACATGCCAATGTGTCCGACTAGTCAAGGGACCAAATAATTAATTAGTCAGACTTGCTAGTCAAGCCACCATCCACAGTTTGTGACAAGTTCGGATTATATATTCTGAAACCATCCCATAATAGTTCGGCTTATATAATCCGAACTGTTCTAAGACTGTTAAAATTTGAAGTTTGAAGGGGGCTGTGACGTTTCAGATTGTATAATCTGAGCGAGTCGAGTATAAGATTTTTCCCTGGTCTACATTGGATCGACAATTTTTGTGATCCATGACGCACATAAACTTCTATATATTGGCGTGTTTGGTTCATTTGCAAACCACACCACAGAACCATGAACACTTATCTAATAGATGTAAACACCAAAACTAGCTGTATTGTATCACAACATGGGAAAACATAATTGTTTTGGGTCCATGTTGATGTCCCACTATTTGACTTAAAGGATCAACTGAACCAAATTAACGGTTGTCTCAACCACAAAGACACAAGAATGGTGGACTGTGTTGAGTATCATCGTCTGTTGGTAGATTCAAATGAAAGTGTTTAGTTCATCCATATAAAGCTTTAGTACAAAGACAATGTGAGAATCATGTTATCTTTATTTGGTCAGCATAGTTCGAAGGGATCGGTCGAGTTAGACGCTTCCCTGGTTAGATCTTTTCAATATATTCGGGAAAGTTTGATTCGCCCCATGACCTACAAAGAAATCAATACTTGCATAAATAGACTAGATGAAGATTTAAGTTTGGTTGATCCATGATCTTGTGTGTGTTTTATTATGTTGTTGAAATTGTTATGTTTGATGTATGTTGTTGAAATTAATTTTTTTATGTTTTGAACCCTGTCAAACCCTACAAACCTCGAGTTTTAACATAGCCAATGACTAGTTCAAATTATATAATTCAAAACATTATGGGAATGAGTTCGAGGTTGTATAATCCAAACCAGCAAAAAATATGGACTGAAAACGAGGCTATTTTGAGAATATTGCAGAATGCATGAGAAGAAAGATATTAGAATAAACAATTGATTTAGTTTCTACATTATCACACTTAATTCAATTGAGTTTGTAAATTATGAAAGAATAATAAGTATTCCTTAAAGTATATGAATTGACTGATTTTTATATCCTTCAATGATTAAACTATTTTTTTTTATATAATTTAGATACTACTTATTATATTATATTTATATAGTTTAAAAATTGAACTGGAGATATATTAGATTAAATAAAATGGTTAATTCTTTCACCAAAAATAAATGGTTTATTCTCTTACATTAACTTAACATTGCAAAATGCCTCTCCTCAAAAAAATAATAATAATTAAAAAGAAGCCATTGCAGTATGCCAAATTTAAATTTTGGAAATTCTTGTTACAAATATGAATAAACTTTCTGTTTTATAAACTATATACATCATTAAATGAATGAATCTAAAAAGTAAATTTTGCTTATATTTAGAAGATGAGGGAGTACGAAGTAATGATGTCTACTATAAATAATGAACGAATTTCATTTCAATAATGTGTTGTTCTTTATTTTGGTTCCTTAAATCCAACGGTTCCTTGTTCCTCTTCTTACCATCTGACGGGTCAAAAGGGCAAGATATCAATCCATGTTGGGATAAGAGGTAACACAGGATTAAGTAACCAGTCTACTTGTCAACTTGGCATTTAAATACATCACGTGTTTCCCACGTGATCATCCCTGATAACATGGCTGGCATTGCTTCCTCTCTCACTCTCTCAACTGTGAGAGTTTGAGAAAGTGAAGTGATGAAAAGTGGTTTCTTGCATTCTCTTCTTAATGTTCATCATTTTGGGATTCATTGTGTTGGTTGGTGACAAGCTTCAAATATGAAGGGAGTGTTCTTCTCCAGCTGTCTTCTTCAGATTACTATGTTTCTGCTGCATCTTCTTCTATGTATGTTTTGTAGCTTTTATTTTAACTTTATATTGTTTCATTTCTATGGTTTGGTACCTATATTTCTATTAGATATACTTGTGATTTTGCAATGAGCATTGAAATTGTGCTTGAATTTTCATTACAATGAATTATGACGTTAGAGATTAATTTCTATGCATTAACTATGTAAAACTTTTTTACAAATGCAATCATTCAAATTACACCATGCCACTTTGTTATTTAGTTTCTAAATTATTTCTAGAAAAATCTACAAGTGAGATGTGATTGAATGCATATATGTAAACATTTTACACCAACACTACATACAAATTAAATGTAGGGGTGATAGTTATTTTGGTCCTTGAATGTGTAAGTAGAATCCACAATAATCATTCAATGTAACAAAATTTCGAAATTATCTCTAATTGTGTACTTCGTTAGTCAAAATAGTCTTTCAATGCTGACATTAACTATTTTCATATAGGACTAATATGGTAGTAAATAAGTACTTATAGAGACTGATATGACCAGAAATAAATATATTTAGGGACTAATATATGACAATATTAACGAAACATTTTAATGCCAGAGACTATTTTGAATAACGAAGTGCATAATCAGAGACTATTTTAGAATTTCGATGCTTTGAGGGACTATTGTGATTACTAGTTACACATCGGGGACTAAAATTACTATTACCCCTTAAATGTATAATGTAGGAAGAATCGGCGTTCAATTTGTGGGTGGAACAATATTTGGTCAAACTATACTTATCTCACAGTTGAACTCCAGATTAACAGACCCCCTTTCCCTAGAAACCAGAGGGTTAAGACTTAAGACAAAAAAAATGTATAATGTAATTGCCTTGTTACCTGTAATAAAAGAGTAAAATTTCATTTTAGTCCCTCACAATTTTCTTGCCATCCAATTCACTTCTCGACAAAAAATATTAACCAACTAGTCTCTGACATTTTTATACCAGAGACAAATTAGTCACCATGTTACGAGTCAGGCACTAATTTGTCTCAGTATGAAAAATGTTATGGACTATTTTGAGTATTATTTTTTGTCCGGTACTAAATTGGATCACGAGAAAATTGTGAGGGATCAAACTGGGTCTTCACTCTAATAAAAATGACATTTTTCTTTTTCTTTTTTGAAGTTGACTTATTTACTAGAACTGAACATGCCATTCAAGTTGACATGATGCATTTTTTCTCTAAAGTGGTTGAAATTTTTACAATATATTAGATATATTTTTTGGTACAACATTTGAATGAGGTTTGAACATATGTTACTCCTAATAAGCAATATACAAACATGTTCCCTGTTCAATTCTAAATGTCTTAGTATTGTATGATACCCGAATCATGGTTTTGAATTGCGGTTGCAGTTGCAGTTATACAACAAATCTTTATACTGCAGAAACATACAGCCAATGTGGTCAAAATTGCAGTTGCAATGCTGTTGTGGAGACCTCAAAACCCTTACATTGCGACCACAATCGCAGTTGCGGACGAATTTAAACCTTGATCTGAATGCTGAATATGAGTCAATTTATTTTAGGTCTATATGCAATGTAGGATGCATTATTTCATTTCCTTATGGAAATTTTAACTCGAGCTAAATGTTACCTCTATATATGCAGTTATAAACAAGTGTCAGGGCTCTCCAATCAGTGGATCAAAATATTCCTTTTCAATAACAACCAAAGTTGATGTGTTTCCTTCTGATATCTCCCCAAGTACACAGCCACAACCCTTTATTCCTCTTTTAGCTCCTTCTCCATTGATACCTTTCACAAATAATTCTGTGCCTAAGTTATCAGGTATTGTTGCCTTTTCCTTTTAAGTTTTCCTGTGTGAGACCATGCAATATTTTTGTTTACTGATTTCTTGTTTTTTTCTCGAAAGTACTGCATATGCTTTGACACATTGTAGTTGCTAGAGAATAGACGAGAGCAGGGGCGAAACCCGGATTTAAGTCCTGGGGAGGCTTAGGCCTAAAACCTATGAAGCACAAACACCCAGTTATAGCCACATGTCGGACACCGAATACGCCTTCAATTTGAAGTGTCAATATTACATAGTAGGAAACACTCCTTTCAAAATTATTGTCGACAAGTTATACTATATGTTTAATAGTAGAGTACGATTTGAACATTGCCTATAGCATTGTACCTAAGTTTTGTCCTAAATGTTTTAAATATTGAAGTAAATGGAAATCTAATCTAATTATTATACAATATAGACATGAAAGATGACGAATGGTGAGGGGTTCAATGTGAAACTAGAGTGAAGTGGAAATAGTGAAAGTGTCTATGTTGGGTTGAGGTGCATAAACACTTGGGTTGTATTTTTGTTATGGGTGAAAGTTCAAGTTCATGTGTGTTGAGTATGACTCAAATTCAACGATGCTTGAGCATAGCGTAGCAGAGTGAGTGGACCTGAAAGTGCAACAAACATAATCAAAACCGTAGTATGTTGACACAACTTGTATTCTGTAACAATATAACCCTAAGCATTGCATCATAAAAAAACTAAAGCTACCGTTCTGCCGTTGTAGACAGAAAAATGAAGAATAATCCACTTTAAGCATTTATTGAGATGACCTAAATTTCATATTTACATGCAGGCCTATGTTCATTGAATTTCTCAGCTGCTCAACATATAATGACCCAAACTGCGATGGATTGCTGGACTTCCTTTGCCCCCTATTTGGCAAATGTTGTATGTTGTCCCCAATTTGATGCCATGCTGGTAACACTAATAGGTCAGTCAAGTAAATACTCTGGAGTGTTAGCTTTGAACACAACTCATGCTAAGCACTGCCTCTCTGATGTTCACAAGGTTCTTGTTAGTCAAGGAGCAACTGAAGACCTAAACAATATATGTTCAATCCATCCATCAAATCTCACTGAAGGCTCGTGTCCTGTTGCGTTTGTTGACGAATTTGAGAGCATTGTAGACACTTCTAGACTTCTGACAGCTTGTAGAAAAATTGATCCTGTAAATGAATGTTGTGATCAAGTATGCCAAAATGCTATAAACTATGCTGCTAGAAAAATTTCCTTAAATGACATGTCTAATTCAAATGGAAACCATAGTTTGCCTCAAAAGACGGCTCGGGTTAATGACTGTAAGAACATAGTCCTACGTTGGCTGGCCGGAAAACTCAACTCATCAGCAGCAAATAGTGTTTTTAGAGGACTTTCAAATTGCAACCTAAACAAAGGTGAGCAAGGAGAAAAAAATACAATATCAATATCATACATCATGTTTGATTATTGAACTTTTGGCTAATTTATTGAAATATGAATCGTAGTAGCATACATCTGACATGTTTATGTTCAATGTTATTATAATAAATTTACTCAGTCTGCCCGTTGGTTTTTCCGAATATCTCAAGAATTGCAAAAGAATGTGGAAATCAGATAAGAAATCAAACATCTTGCTGCAAAGCAACCAAAAATTATGTCTCCTATTTGCAAGGACAAAGCTTTGTGACCAATCTGCAAGCCTTGAAATGTGCTGTATCACTTGGGGAGAAGTTGCAGAAAGCAAATGTCACCAATAATATATATGACCTTTGCCATATAAGCTTGAAGGATTTTTCTCTTCAAGGTTGGTATTGTTATGTTCCCCTTGATTTCTCATGAAACTACTATTTTATCATTTCCATTAGTACTGATGCTATGCTTGTCCTTCTTTGTGTATTAATGTTCATCGTCGTTGGATTTTTGCATCGATGAATCAGTTGGATCACAAGGTACCATTAATAGCATTAACTTCTTCCATTAGTGTTGTAGTATGTGAACTTACTATTAATCTTTTCATTTTGATCTAGAATCTGGCTGCCTTTTGCCGAGTTTGCCTTCGGATGCAGCATTCGATAGAACTTCAGGAATTGGATTCATTTGTGACCTCAATGACAACGTTGTTGCTCCATGGACTTTGACATCTTACGCGCTACAATCTTCATGCAATAGAAGTATGTATAGCTTTCCATATATTGCTTCTTTTTTCTTTCTACCACATTTGACTATCTTTTCCTTGTTACATTTTTATGGTGCCCTAGCTCTCTTTGCTATCATTGATGCATTTTTTCCTTGAATTCATGGCATTGCAGCTACGAAACTTCCATCTCTTCCCACGTCGACATCGTCTCAAAATGGTAAGCACTATCATCCACACTGCTGTATTAATATGGACATGTTTTTCAACTCCAATTTTATTTCACTTTCAAACCTGATATTTGTAAGATATAAAAAATGTCTTCTTTCATCTATACATAGAACAAACCTTACGTGCATTTCCATAGGTACTTTTCTTCTTGTTCTTCACTGAAAATACAGTTTGTGGTTATAAAAAAACTTCGAGAACATTATAGATTTGAGTAATTCATGTTAGTTATGAATATTTGAAGTGAAGAATAGCACAGAAAGTACTTAAGAAAATGCACATAAGTTTTGTCTCTATAAATATGCATTTACATTGATGACAAGTGTCTAATTTGTATTTCAATTTGTTGCAGGTCTTCTCATTAATATCTTAGTTTTGCCACCCCTCTTCACCTCAATATTACTTCTCACGAGGCTTCTTTAACCTTGAAGTTCTCTACAGTTTACGTTTTTTTGGCCATAATGTTTTGTCAGAAAAGTTGGCAATCCTTTATGGTCTTAGTGAAGAAATAAAAGTCATTATTCATATCAAATCTTCCCACATGTTTTTCAATGAGCAATGAGTAAAAAATTCTACTCTATAGCCTTTTTGTTAGATTATTGATTGTAATTGTAACTTTAATTTATTACCATACCATTTTCAATATTCTTTGAAATTGTAAACAAGTTATGTTTCCTTATAGATAAATCATACAAATATAAAAGATAGGTAATTGCCTTAAGCTCTTTATGTATTGATCAGTTTCATTTCATGTTTCATATATCCTTTATTATTGGATAGTGATGATATTACATTCCTTCACGTGAGATTCTCACAGATTGTAGTTTGAGTATTAGGACCATAGTCGCATAATTCGTAATACGCTTCGGTACGTGGTACGGGTTCGGGTACGCGGTACGTGACATAAAAAGAGTTCGGTACGTGTGGGGGTATAGAGCTACGGTACGCGTCAGTACGTGGGGGTATAAAGTGAAATTTTTAAGTTATATTTCTTTTCAAAAACAAATATAAAATCTGGGCCAAATTATTGGGCCATTCTTTTTTTCTTTCAGAATAGCTGATTAAAATTCATTGTCGGCTAAACTAACCAAGCCCAATAGAAAATATGTCCAAGAGAAACCCTAACTTCATCCTCTTCCTCCTTCCAAACCAGAACAGCCGCCACCTCCCTTTCTTGTTCCAATTTTCATCACTCTCACATAAACTCTTAAACTCTCACAATCACCAGCACTCAAGATCTAGATCTAATTCCTATCTTCATCTTCATAAAATAAAGTCTGGATTTATCGGTAAGCTTTTTTTCCTGGATTTTTCTACGGGTACTCTTGGTGCCCTTGTTCCGGCGAATTCCTACACGAATCTGAGTGAATCAGTACGCCGAAGTACCGCGAATCAGTTCGCGCGAACCAATTCGTGGTTCTCCACCAAATCCGACGAATTATGTAACTCTGATTAGGACACTAATGAGTTAGTTAGTGTTTGTTATTTTTGAAGTCAGTCAGTTATGAATACTGTTCTAGACTAGACTAGTCTTTTGGGTTGGGCGAAGCCCAATGCCGCGTCTATCGGCCCAATACCTACCATATCCACATCTATCGGAGTGTTTGTATGAACTTTCAATCTAACATAGCCTCCACCTCAAGTTTATATGAACTTTAACGTTGGAGTGTTTGTAGATACACCCCCTCTCCATCGCCACCTTGGAGCCCAACCTCCATCTCCACTCACGAATCATTCCTTCCGTAGATTTGTCATCATTGCGAGTCCTTCTACCCTTTACATGTAAATTATGAGTTCTGTTCAAAACAAATACCGGCCGTGTTTTTTTTCTTTCATGTGGGTCGTTATCTCTCTTCACCTCCTATATAAAATGTCTTATTTTGTATCTTTTTAGTTGTCTTTTCAATGTTATTTGCACATACCATGAAAACCGATCAATTTTGTCACTTTAATAAAATTATGTCTTTTTTTCTATAATATTTTTAACTATTTATGATCTAATTCTATCTTCTTTAAAAAATAAATCTAATTCTATCTATTTTCTCTCTAATAAATAAGTAGTTAATAGAGTGAGTCTTATTAGTAGAGGAATACATTGTGTTGTAAATTGCGTTATTTGTAATGATAGTATTGAGCACTTGATACATTCTCCGTTTACTTACCCAAGAGTGGTTCAAGTTTAGCAAGCTGCTCATCTTTGGAGTTTTGTGCATCAGGCCGTCGGTGAACGTGAAAGTGTGGACGAGGTTGTTTTGCAGTTACACAGAAAGTCCTGGCCTCTCAATGCAGCCTTATGGCCATGATCCTATGGAGTCTATGGAAGCGTCGCAATTTAAAACTTTGGCAACAGGTTGATGAGTCGACAACCCAAGTGATAGCATGCGCAAATCAAATGTTGGAGGACTGGAAGTTAGTGCAGCACCTTCGTAATAATGATACGCAGCTTGGCAACAATGTGAGCTCGGGTTCGCACATTCATAACGACTTCAAATGGCAAAGTCCAAATCCAGGAAGGTTTAAATGTAACATTGACCCTTCCTTTTCTCATTCTTCTAACAGAGTAGGTCATGTACATTCGGGATTCTGCTTGAGAATTTGTGCTACCAAAACTATGGTTTACGCATATAAATTCCGTAGATGTGGGCGAAGCTCTTGGTCTAAATCATGCACTTCAATGGGTAGCAGAGTTGCGACTGGATGGTATGGACTTCTCCCTCAATTCGAAGGCTGTCGTGGATGCTTTCAATGACGTAGACAACAATAGTATTGATTTTGGTAACATTATTATTCATTGTAGACAGTTGATCACTAACTATTTCCATGATTCGAAGGTACAGTTTAGTCGGAGGCAAGTAAACAGGGTTGCATATGAATTAGCTCAAGCGGCCCAGTTGTAAACTAGCTCCCAATTATTTGATGATGTACCGCCTTATATTTACAACTTATTATGTAATAAAATGCATTAATCTATTTTTCCTAAACATAAGTATTTTTGACAAAATAATAATTAGGCTTAAATAAATCTGCGACCCTTTAAGTTTTAAAAAGTTGCGATTTTGGTCCCTAACAAAAAAAAAACAATTTTACCCCTTATTTTTACAAAATGTTGCAAAACTGCTGAGAAGATGCCACGTGTCCTAAGACGGGGGGCCAAAATTGCAAATTTTTGTAAAGACAAAGGCCAAAATAGCATATTTTTCTAAAGTTAGAGGATCAAAAGAGTATACTTTCCTAAAGACAGAGGACAAACTTTTTATATTTTTCTTAAGGGACCAAAATCGCAGCATTTTAAAACATAAGGGGAAAAACTACATTTAAGCCTAATAATTAATATTGTGTAAATTAATGAAAACAATAAATAAAGAATAACCACATTCTTCTACAAAAATAACCTAGAGGGATTAATTGCACTTGAGAAAAGTGGCAATGAATCCATTTTCTCACTATCCCAATATAATATTGGACAATTCGTAGAAAATTGCTCTTTATCACTTAGTGTTTGGTCACAAACAGTCAGACACCTCAAACTGATCAAAATATTTCAAACGGAAATTAACTACCGTTTGTTTAGGAATATGTGAGTTAACTGTCGTTCGCTCACGAATGATAGTTAATTGCCGTTCCAGACCTGTCATATAAAGGAACACAGAAACAAACCCCATTTAGTTTCAAACTTAAACTAAACACAAACCATACCCTCCCTACTCCAACAAATCAAACTCCATCGATTTTCTTCAAAGTCGAACAACTAATCAATCAAATAACAAGTGTTCAAAATCCCTAAGCCTACATATTGAGAGTTTTATATTATGTTTTTTTAATTGGTCATTATATGTTAGGATTTTTGATGGTGAAATTGATGGTTGTTTGACTAGTCATTGATCAATTAAATTGTTGTATTTATAGGAATGCAGATTACTTTAAGTATTAGTGAAAAACGGATAGTTTAAGAAATGAAATAACACAATGGACATTGTATTTTTATTTTGTGCTCTAGGTGTTTGATGAAATGTCTTAAAGAATACTTCATTGATTTTTTTGTTTGTTTGTTGTTGTGTAGATATGGCTGACGACATTGGTTGACTTGACTTAGACTCAACATAGCTTTGTAGAGCGAATTCTGCGGTGAATCCTCTCCCTAAACGAGGTCGACGTAGACATATGTCTCATAACAACGATGGGATGGGCACCTCACAGGTAGTTGACCTTACATCACATGCGTCTAAGCAGCAGTACGAGCATCATGACATGACTTGGAACAAGTGCCATCACCACCACCACCACAACCATAACCTACCACCAACACTGCAACTGACTGACAATCCTATCATCACATTACCACCAAAATTTGGATGAGAGAAGTAAGTACAATTATTTTCAATATCTTGGTCTTATGTTTTTTTTATTGATAAAATTCAACTGTTTATATGACTGATATTTATTTAATTGTTTTTTGTTTTCCAATGGAGCAAGCAACAACTCGAATGCATCATCCATGGCAAGAACATAGTTGATTTTCCACGCCCATCACATCATGTGGATTGGTTTTGGAATCTCATGAACGCTTCCGGTCTTCACTCTCTTTTTGTGACACCGTTCAACAATATTAATTCAATCATATTTATGAAATTACGAATTTGACGGAGTGGTGGTATCAGGAGACCAACAACTTCCACTTGCTAGTTGGTGAGATGACCATCACGCTAAATGATGTGTCATGTCTTCTTCACTCGTCTGTTCATGGTAAGTTGGTCAACCATTAGGCGAAAATTTCCCAAGAGCAATATGCTGCTCTTCTAACATAATTCCTTGATGTGAACCCTAATTCCAGGGGTGGGTGCGATGGTATGAAGGGTATTCACATCTCATTTGGATGGCTAAAGCAAATATTCAAGGAACATCACATTAAAGCTGTAACTTTAGCAAATGTAACTGTGAGGGAGGCTGACATTATTAATCACCAAAAATTAACACATCAATATGATTTTTCTGCTACTGCAGTACATCTTTCGCTATAACCTACACCAAACTATCGTTCATGTGAACATCAGTTAATTGACGTTGTTGAAAACAGTTATTAACTACTGTTCTGAAGTGAACAACATTTAATTGCTGTTGGAGGTATTTTAATCAACTTCAGATGTAACAAACACTAAATATCTAAAGAGCAACTTTCCAGTTTGTATCATACGTAGTTGGTTTCGTGAGTATAAGGCCTAATAGCCTTGGAATTATGCTCTTTACCCAACAAAAACTGCTCATTTCCAACTGAAATGACTATAATGGCCCTGCGTGAGTTAACTCACGCTAGTTTTAAGATTTCATGCATAATCATTGATGTTATAAGTAACAAAGGACGCAACAATGACAAAGGCCAACCACGTGAAAAGATTCAGTCTAGTGAAACAATTCAGTTTAGTGAAAAGGCTGCAACAATAACAAAGGCCTGATCACTTGAGTTTTTAGCTATAATTAGGAACCAAACAATTCAGTTTAGTGAAAAGATTTTAACTATAATTTAATGAAAAGCAAACTAAAGAAGTTCAACCACGTGACCAGTTCAGAAGGATCAACAAGTTTGCAAGGATGTTAAAGTAAATTACTGAAGTAACAAAAAGATATACACAAGTTGGGCATTACTTGCAACATCAATGATTATACATAAAATTTTAAAACTAGCGTGAATTAACTCACGCAGTGTTAGTTAACTCATGCAGGATTAACACATACGTGAGTTAACTTACGTAAGTATATTTTCAGAGGTTCAGTTGAAAATGAACATTTTTAGTTGGGTAAAGAGCATAATTCATAGCCTTGGACTTGAGAGGTGTACGATCGGAAAAGCCCAATTCCAATTTTGGCTAGAAATAAAACTAATAAAACCTAATTAATCATTGTATTACATGTTATAACCTATTTTTGCCACCGGTCCCACGTGGAAAAAGTAAACGTCAAAATGGTCATGCTATCACACATCAGCCCTGGCGGCAGACACTCTAATAATGGTGGTCACATTCATTCATCAATTTTCGGGCTGTCATCTCCTTAAGTTTTGCGAACATAATTATTACAGAGAAGAGGCTCACAGATTAAATTAGCATATAATATGACTTAACACATCATCAATTAATCAAGCAACTAACTTTACATACTAATGATCGTAATTGATGTGGGACTAATCACTCATATTTGAACTCAACAATTTCATCATCAAGTGTAAGTACCTGTTTGGTTTGGCAGTAGGACTGCCAAACACACGTCTCAAAACATGCCCACTATGGAAATGAAGGAGCTAGAAAACTAAACTTCTAGTTCAACGTGATTTCTAGCCGCTAATTTCAAAAAGTAAATGCCATTCCAAACATAGACTAAGTCTTTTATGTCATCACTTTTTCATTAGGCCGAGCAACTATAATATTACTTGTTGGATAGTTTAAGCAAGTGTCGAACCAATACTCTAAAGTCACAACGGATGAAAACATAACATATTTATCCAAAACTTTAAGTCATTAAGTATATAAGTGAGGAGCTCTATTGTATACATGTTGTTTTTATGTAGGTATATATAATTATGATTTATGGCGCATCATCCATCAAAGTTTTAACATCTTGCATCTACTTGTACAGACAGAATGAAAGATCTAGCACCCATAATAAAGACATTTCAGATCTTTCGTTTTCATTAATTAATCATTTAGGTATAAATTTAAATACAATGATTAATATGTCATGGGTGTATAGCTTCTATTCGGTTTCAAGATCAAAAATATCCATTTTGGTTTATTCTGTATGTCGAGTAATCGTCATTGATTTCGTCATTTTAGCAATTATATGAATGAGTTTGTCCCTCCACTCTTGGAGCAAGCGTGTTATGCATGATACCACTATAATAGGAATGTTCTATATTTTTTCACTAGAAACAAACATTCACCAAGATCAAGTTCAGCAGAAGAGATTAAACTCTTAATATGTAACGAATCAAAGTTTGAATATATACAAAAGAAGATACTTAAGAAGAAAAAAAACCATCTACTCATGTAGTAATCCTTTAAAAAGCTTGTTAAAAAAAATGGACTCCTTTCAAAATTGTTTTTTTTTTCTTTCTCACTTTTTATTACTTCTATAGTATAAGGTAATTATTATATTGCAGATGCATTACCAAAAAAAAAAGGCCATAACGTGCAAGATGGCTTTTGGTAAACTTCCCCTCCCTCTTTTGTTAATTCTTTATTAATAATAGATGTATTAGGTTAGCCAAACTTACGGTTTTATCAGTTTTATTGGGTATAAGCTATTGTCCCTCCAATCTTTGTATACCCTTTCTGTTTTGTTTCTAATAAATTTTGACTTTCATAAAAAAATATTAGTTCTACATTGTAAATTATATATAAGTAAATTTGTTTTAAATTATTCATTAATTGTTTTATTGAAATTAAAAAATAAATAATTAATAATTTTTTAAAGGACGTGTCTAAAGCGAGTCCAACCACATGTGATTAACTATTAAGTCATAATTTTATTTTAAATTACTAAGTAACCAGTCCTTCCGTTTCTATCTAACTGTCGTTTTAGGATAGTAACATGAAATTAAGAAAGTGGATTTCTGAAGACTTTTTTTCTTCTATTATACCGTCATTTTAATCCACCAATAAATTTTTATTTTTTTGGACCATGTTTTCTTTTTCAATAGGAGTACCAATCAAACACTAATCAAACTCTAATGTTGTTTTATACCCTTAAATATTTAGTATTCCAACTTATTAATTCATTTTTCACATACCATTAATGAATAATAATTTTGTAAAATAAATTACATTTTTTTAATTTGTGTAAAATGTTTAAAACAACTTATAATTTTAAAAAGAAAAAGCATCAAACATACCTGAAATGTTACAAACAATAAAAAACCACAAATATCTTTATTTCTCACATTTTTATCTCTTCTTACAATCTAATTGATCATTTATTTCTCACAACCAATCATCCCGTACTAGACCATGGCTGATTAATATTGTTGAAACAATAAGTGTTCCAACAAATATTAAGGTCACAATTCTTCCCTTATCGAGTATTCAATCACATGACATGAAAATTTGACATATGAATAAGAATCACCCAATTATGTTTTTGTGGTAATAATTTCCATCTTTATATGTAAATGAATCTTCAACATACATAACATCCATCACATAAAAACATTCGAGTCTCTATCTATTAACACAACTTTACACATAATAAAGTCAAAAATCCGACCAAATAAATTCGATAAATTTATAATAATGAACCTGTCAGAAAATTAATATTGGTGTAAAGTTGGAGAAAAAATTGAAAGATAATAAAACTTTGAGTTAGTGTATGAATTAAAAAAGTAGAATACGGGGGTTCCACGTAAAGTTTAACACATACATTACCAGTAATTAAATTGTTCTTTCAAAAAACTGGTAATTAAATTATTGTATTTAATTTTAAATACTTCATAATGATAAAAATAATAATAATTATTCTTTACTTCATAATTTTAACTTATATCGGTTGTGATAAGATTGATAATACAACCTAGTTTCTTATCTTTCCTTCATTCATATCAATTTAGTTTGTGTCCTCCAGTTTTGTGAATTTGTTTCTTTTTTATCTTATACGCAAGAGTGTTGAATTGATTAGTGTTGAAGCTTCCTTTTGACGTTATCCATTAGAGTAACTGCTACCGCAATTTTAGCTAAACCCGTTACAAAATCTCTGTATCAATAGAAGACTTCACTTAGTTCAAAAATACACCAAATTTTTTTATTGAGTTGTCGAGAACTCTTTCTCTCCTCTCCCTCTTTCTTCTCGATGCATTTCTGAGTCACTTCTCCCTCTTCTTTTCTGTCCTTTTAGAATTAAGAGTGTTTTTTAAATCATAGTCCATTTTGAGATACATTGTCCCTTCGGAATAAAGAATACATTTAAGATCATAGTCACTTTTCAAGAATAATGTCCCTTCGGAATTAACAACGATCTTAAAAGTATTGTCTCTTTAAGTATTTTCTTCCCTTGGAGAAGTTAGAGGTTAGAATGGTGGACACACCATATTTGAGTGGTCTATGTACTATATAATAGAATGGTCACGGTACCATATTATAGTGGTTTTAGTATTAAATTTGAGTGACTTTAATAAGCTATATTTGAGGGTGTAATTCTCGAACGATTAGCTACATTGCATTAGTTAATCATCCAATTGTCGCCGAGCTTGTTTTATCTTGGAGTTGGCATGGTTGATAGTCTGCCTTGCACAATTTTAGGTAGTACCATGAAATTTCTTAAAGAAAGCGACCTGATCGTGACTCAACCTAGTAACAACTTCGGTAGATGGATTTTTTTTTGAAAATAGATTTTGAAAATCCAAATATAACAATTTGGAAATCCAAAAATCCAACATTTTTAAGACTGGACACTTGCAATTCCAACAATTTTAAGACATTTCCTTCTGCCATGTCTATCGAAAAATTAGTTATTGAGGTTGAGTTATCCCGAAATACAACATGGATAAATCAGGTTATATAAATATATCTTTCGGCTGAAACGATGAAGTGCTTCTTGTTTCAAACAACAACACTAAGGAATTCACATACGACACTCTAAATCTGTTTAAAATTTATTTTAAAATATCAGAACCGTACTATGAATAAATAACTCTAACTGACAAGAGAATATGAACCCCCCAAAAAGGTCCTTAATGGAAATCAGCAGCCACCATAAAAAAATGGTATTGGGTCACAATTTATTTTTACAATTGTGACAAACCAAGCCATATGTCTCGCAATTATAGGAACAAGTTAAGTGTTGTTGTGCAACCTAACCTGACTGAAGAGCTATTCATTGCTATGATTAGTAAGATCAGCCTAGTTGGCGGATCAAGTAGAGGTGGATAATCATTAGTGCCTCACGCCATGTCTTCACTATTTGGTCTATGTTAAAAACATATGTTACTGTTGAAAATAAGAAAGTGTTGCTAGAATATTATTACATCACTAACGTCGTTGGAATTTGAGATATGAATAAGACTGAGTTCACTCAGACTTAAAGAGAGACTTATGCACCATTCATTCTTGTCGGAAAAACACCGGGCCTTTGATGGTATGTTCAAAATTAAAATTCTCCTTCTATTTTATAAGTTGTGTGATTTTAATATTTGACATGGCAAAATTTATCATGTGAGCAAGTGTTTGATTTTAAACTTGATGGCACATTAACTAGAAATGGTAAATGTTATTTTCCATATTGATGACTGCTATTTTAAGAGTGTAAAGTGATACGCTTGACATGTTCAATTTTTTTAACATAAATTAAAATTTATGTTGAATAGAGTACCCAAGTCTAAGAACAAAATTTCTACTTATGAAATTTTGAAGAAAAGACAACCCAACTTGTCTTATTTTTTAACTTGGGATTGTTTGGTATATGTCAGACTCCGGACGCCAAGAGTTAAACGAATGTGCATTCATTGGGTATGCCATGAATAACATAGCATCTATGTTTTATAACCGAAATGCTAAAGTGATCATAGAATAAAATGCTACTGATATCTATGAAAAGAAATACCCCTGTAAATTAAAGAATAATGGAGGCACTAATGGGGGCAAAACAAATTCTTTTTTTAAATTAAGAGTTAGTGGGGGCATTACATCTGAGCACATTCTAGTAATCAGAAACAGTTATGAAAACATCGTACGAGATGTTATAGAATATCGAAGAGGAAAGAAATTAAAAATTGCTAAAAAGTATGAATGTGATTATATGGTTTATACATTGGAAGAAGATCCATTAAGTGTTAAAGAAGTTATATCCTCATTGGATGTTGAATTATGGCAAGAGAACAATAAACGATGAAATGGATTCTCTAGAATCTAACGAAACATGACACTTAGTTGACTTGCCTCATGGCTACAAACCAATCGGTTGTATTTGGATTTTGGAAAAAGGAACTAAAACCTGATGGTTCGGTTGATAACTACAAGACTTACGCTGTCGTCGAGGGTTTTAGACAAAAAGAAAAAATATAGGTTTCTTCAATACTCATTCACCGGTCACTAGAATCATATCCATAAGGGTGCTATTCATAACTTTATAGTACACCAAATGGATGTGAAAGCTGCCTTTTTAAATGGTGAACTAGAAGAAAAAATTTATATGGAACAACCTGAAGGTTTTGTGATTCATGGACAAGAAAACAAGGTCTGTAAGTTAGATAATTCTTTGTTTGGTCTAAAACAAGCTCATATGGAACAACATGAAAAATTTGACATTGTAATGATATTGAATGAGTATAAAGTGAATGAAAGTGAAAAATGTATTTACTACAAATACGAAAATAACATTTGTATGATCATATGTCTCTGTGTAGACGACTTCCTCATATTTGGTTCAAAGATTCATGCTGTAAATTATGTGAAATCATTGTTTATCAACAACATTGATAAGAAAGACCTATGTAAAGTTGAATTAATTCTTGGCATCAAGATTACAAGAATATAAAAGAGAATTTATTTGGATCAATCTCTCTATGTTGAGAAGATCAAGGAAGTACAATTATTTTGACTTTAAACTTGCAAGCACACCTTATGATCCAAGTGAAACTCTTCAAGAACACTTGAGATGGTGTCAGACAAAAATAATATGCAAGCATCATTAGAAGTTCTTAGATATGCCACTGAATGTATTAGACCCGACATGTTAGTAGACCAAGTGAGAAGCATTGACATGCTATTCAAAGAGTCATTAGGTGCCTTAAATACACTATGACTATGGGATTAAATTATGAGAAGTATCCTATTGTACTTGAATGGTGCAATGACACAAAATGGAACATCCTTTCAGATGATTCCTATGCGATCAATGGCTACACATTGAGTATCATTGAGGAGCTTTCTTGAAAAATAAGAAATAGAAAATACTTGACTCAGTCCACTATGGAATTTGAGATGAGAGAACTAGAAAAAAATTAGTGAAGAAGAATGTTGATAAGATTCTTTCTAGTTGAGATTCTCTCATGGGGAAAATTGTTGCCGACTGTGTAAATTCTTTGTGATAGTACTGCAACAATTACAAAATTCATAATCGTTACTACATTCGTAAGAGACGATAGTTAAGGCACAAACACATAACAACTCAAGATCTAACTACTCTCTAAAAGAACGGTTAAAGTAGATCATGTATGTACATACTGATGATAAATTAGCAATTTCTTTGACGAAAGGATTAGCTCGAAAGAAAGTCTGAAACACATCCAATAGGATGAGTCTAATGCCTAAAGATCACGAGTGATGGTAACCCATCCTAAATGAGTGAAGTCCCATGAAATAGGTTCGGTGGATAATTGAAGTGGATATAATAGTCACAAGGAAGGGGGGTGATGAATCAATAATGAGTCGATAATTAGTTATTTTAATATAATATTTGAGTTTATTTTATTTAGATTTAATATGTTTTTATTTCCTTTTAGAGCTATTTTACTTC
>Ga0315914_1000514_pt1 | contig 49356 bp, 30 predicted proteins | sample MpolenodulesMG_FD_203920 | JGI IMG/M metagenome (GOLD analysis project Ga0315914, IMG submission 203920) | Medicago polymorpha root nodule microbial communities from Los Angeles, California, United States - elongated nodules | ecosystem: Host-associated > Plants > Roots > Nodule | place: USA...
TAACTAAAAGTAGTATCTTTTCATTGAAAACCAACAATTATTGATTAAAAGTTACATATTTAATATAAAAAACACAAGTTTCAAGTCAAAGTTACTACTTTAAACTTATTAACATGTGCAAATTTGCACATGATAGAAAAACCCATATACAAAATACTCACTAAAGTCACCAAATAGTAAAGGTAGAGAATCCTTTTCCGTTCCTATTAACCTCTTTGTTTGAAGAGAACTGTTATAGGAACAACCACATTTTGGACACCTTAACACACCATATAAATTTTCCTCTTCAATTGATATGCACGCAAACCACGGTCAGTTAAAAGATATTAGAAAACGGCAAATGGTATCCGTATATACATATGTTATCGGTTGTCCCAAAATGATGTTCACAAGTCATTTCTCTTACTTGAAACCTTGAGTTTTTTGGCACCGGTAGCTAATTTGCCCTTTCCTACCACAAGATGAAGAGACATTTCGTTTACTATTCCTTTGGTTTTCTGGTTACTGGAAATTCAATTTTTATTGATAAATTAGAAACATGATGCCCTTAAATATGTCTCCCTCTAATCATAGAAGAAAAGTAGACTCGTAAAGCATAACCACTCCCTCCAGAACTTGAGAATCAACACTCTTGTCAACCACCATAAACGTATTCCAATGAACTGCTAAACTAAAAGTCGGTCCTTGTGAACCATCTTTGCATATTTTTATCCAAAGTATTGACTCAAATCAAGCCTAGCAATCAACGTTGATATTCAACCAGCCCTGAAAATGAAGCAGACTGTGATCCAGCTTGCAAGATTGTTAAATGTCAATGGTGATGGCTGTCTCTATCCAAATTTCCTAAATGCATAATACCTATTTACTTGAAGTAGACCTCTGAGCAGTTCTTACATAACATGTTTATAATAATAAAATTCTGGTTTCTGGTGAATGATTTTACACCAGAAGAATGGTCGATATCACCAAAGATATTGTTAGAACTATTACATGTCATATCTGGTTAAGGAATCTAATGTAATTAATCTGCTGCTAATTTTATGCTAGATTCAAACTTTCACATTCCTTGGTTTTATGGCTCGATCTTATGATATATTATGACTATATAACAAATCATTATGCATCAAAGTAAAAAAAATGCTTTCAAGTTTGGCTCAAAATAGCCATAGTTCATTTTGAAGTTAATTACATGAGTTTATTATTCTTAATGAAATGGATTTTAAAAAAAAAATCCAAAAATTATTGTAACACTTCTTTTAGAAACTAGATAGTAAGAAAATTTTATGACCTTTGGAGTAATCATCTGTTAATCCATCCTTCTTCCACAACAAACATTAATGGCAACAAACATAATCATCAGAGTCCCACTGGCAATAAACACTGAGCTAATCATGCATCGTAGTTCAGAGGCTAACATCAACAGAGTTTATTCAAGTAACCAACATCAGATTTCTCACCCATTCCTAATAATATCATGAAACTTGATCAAAATCAAAATGTATTATAAAAGTAAAATTCAAGAGACTTGTTTCTTGAGTTGGAAGCAACCACTTGATTGTTTTGCTATTTCAAAGAAGAATTATAATTTACAAGTAAATGCTACGCAATAATACTAATTTTTTCTTTTATTTTTATGCCTCCTCACGCACACACAACCACACATATCTCACTGTTTTTCCTGCTTCCCCAAGCAAAATCCAACTTCCTAATATATTAAAGTAGCCTTTGACACACTACCTCTCATTGATGTATATTCATGCATGCTGACAATTTAAGTTTCTAAAGAAACATTTCACCAAACTTCAAAGGAAAAAAACCCTTTCATGATTCCATATATTTCCCACCCTCCATCACTTCTACATGCATCAAAGCATTCACCTCAAGGACCACCCTTCCATTTTCAACTCCTTTCTACAAACTATGGTGATGATGAAACATCCATTCTTCTCTCTCACACTTCTTCTAATTGTTTCTTTCTCTTCCACCACCATTTTAGCCCAGAAATCACCTGCTCCAGCCCCTTCGACCGATACTGCCCCAACCGACATTATCAGAATCCTCAAAAAGGCCGGAGGGTTCACCACACTAATCCGTCTTCTCCAGACCACACAAGTTTCCACCCAAATAAACTCTCAACTCTTAAACTCGAACGGTGGTTTAACCTTGTTTGCGCCAAATGACAATGCATTTTCAAGCCTCAAACCCGGCTTCCTCAATTCGCTTAGCGATGAACAAAAGAACAAGCTCATCCAATTCCACTTGCTACCTACATTTGTATCCATGTCAAATTTTGATACTTTGAGCAACCCGGTGAGAACACAGGCTGGTGATGACGCTTATAGGTTGGGGCTGAATGTAACAAGTTCAGGAAACCAAGTGAACATGACAACAGGTATTGTTAATGTTACAGTCGGTGGCACTGTTTACACAGATCACCAGCTGGCAGTTTACCAAGTGGACAAAGTGCTCCTTCCTCGGGATTTCTTTGTTGCTAAGCCTCCTGCTCCAGCTCCAGCACCGGAAAAGACTAAGTCGTCTAAGAAGAAATCTTCTGATAAAGATGATGGAGTTGCAGGAGACGATGATTCTGGTGCTGTCAATGTAAAACAAAGACGTCTGATGTTGGTTCCTGTTGCTGTTGCTACAATCATAGTAGCATTATATTCATGGTGAAGAAGATCATGTACCAAAAGGTTAAAGATTATGCAACTGGGGCGGATTAATTGATCTACATTTTGCAGACTTATATAGTGTTTTTTCAATTATATTGTCTTGTTAATTTTTCTTGATTTCTTATTTCTCATATGAATCTAATCAGTTTGTATATGTAAACTGGTGTTAAAAGAAAAATGAATCTATGCAAAATTGAAAAAGCTTCCTATGACAAAATCAGTTATCATGGAAAAAAGGATAAGTATCTAATTAATAATAACACAAATTGTAAATCCTTAAAAAAAAAACACAAATTGTAATAAATGTGGTTTATCAACTCCCTCACACTTGACATTTGCTTGTCATCAAACAAGTTTTCAGGCTCAATTAATAAAAATTCAAATTAATAATAGAGATAGACTTATATATAAGAGACCCAGAATTATAAACAATACTATAAAATACACATAGATGTCAAAAGGTTGGCTCAATTTTAGAACGAATGAAGAAAGGATTTTCACTAGGTTTTTAGTAAATCAAACAATAGGATTGAAAAGGTTGATCATGCATGTCTCAATTTAGATTGCATTGTGAATGTCTCACATTTACAACTATCCTAGGATCAAAACATTAATGTGAAATAAATTCTAAATGAAATATCATTTCATTCATTTCAGGTCGATAACATGGTTAAGTTTGAATTACACCCAACACAATCCTCACAAATAAAAAGTGAAATTTAAACTGGTATATGAAGTGGGACTCACATCCGACATTGTGTTAACATCATAATCAAGTCAAACATACATCTAAGCATGCTCATCGGAAAGCATCAAGTATAGATCACTAAAGTCTTCTAAGGGTTGTAATGAAGCCATGTTACAAGAAATTGCCATTTACCTGAGAAATGTTTCAAAAAGGCCGTAGAGTAGGGAAATATTCCTTACTAATTACAAGTGTACAAGTTATGTACACAATATTTAAACCTATGTGCAACATGTACTACTATTTACAAATATTTACCGTTCCCTTTTATTTGAAAAAATAACCCTATGGCGATATGAAAACATTGATGAACAATTCTTGACAACTTATTTTATTTTTTTCTTTTTCTTTTCATCCTTTTCTTCATGTGGGATCCATTTCTAAAGTGTGGTATCCACATGGATTTCATCCAATAAAAGAGTGAGGGTTAGAGTGAGTGTTAAAAAGAGAAAATCTATTATCTCACCTCTATCGTAGGCTAGGTCATAAATCTCTATAGATTGATTTGACCTATTATCACCCCTGTCGTAGGCCACTGTTGATTGATTTGAACTATTTCCACCCCTACCTTGTACAAATGAATTTTACCGTTTCTCATAGAAATAACTATGTTGTTAAAACTTGCCACATTATTATTGTTGAAAAAAAGAAAAAAACTTGCTTCATTTGGAGTGCATGCATGCTCAGACTTTTTTTTGGTGTGGGATTATCTACCTTCTCCTTTATTTGGGAGAACTTTTTCACAACATATTAGGCCTTCGTAATTTATAATTTATATATCATTTGTTTCCTAGGTTAGGTTAATGTCCTACTATATATGGTTTTTGTTTTCTCTATGTCTTTAGCACTAAAGTTTTGGGATTCTGCAAATTAAATGATTATTGGGTTACTGTGTGACAACACAGTTTAAATGTAACTATTCATAATTGATGATGATTCTACACTTGCTTTGAAAAATTTAAATTTTAAATAATGTTAGAAATACATTTTTTAATACAAATATCCCAACAGACTCTTTCTTATTCGTTGAAATTCAAATAAGTCTCATCAAATTATGTGGATCTTATATATATATATATGTATGTATATGATGGGACCCATATAAACTTCAACTAAAAAATTGTGTTGCAATGTGTATGTTAGAGTATCTTGTTTTTTTTAGACAAAAACAAAATGATATTCATTCATTCAAATTGATAGAATACATCAAATACAATAACTTGATCAACATCGCTAAAATCGTAAAGGGTGAATCTGCGAATAAACTCACAACACCCAAGTTAAAACGACAAAATGCCTACAAATATTATGATAAAATTTAAATCACCGGAATACACATGCTTCCGGATCTGCAATGTTGACGTCCAAATCATTAATTGAATCTGTGATTGACTGAAGTAGATCTTTTAATATGAGCCAAACGAGCACCCCAATAAGACACAAAATCAAACAACGCCGCACAAAATGATGAACAACACAATGCATCATTCAGATGACAAAATCACGAAAAAACACAAGAAAAAACTTATTTTGATAAAAAAAAAAGGGGAAAAAAGATACAAAGGGTGATTCTAAGTCCAAAAATGACCTAAAACCATCCCTCCTCGATAAGTGAAAAAGAAAGAAAACTTTAAAAAAGTTAGAGTTTCTCTCATTAAAAAAACTAAGGTCGGCTATGCTAGAGTGTCTTGTTAGAAAAATGCTAGAGTTCCCGATAAAAACTCTCACGAGATTTTCACGATGGTGCAAAGTAACCATGTGAGCACCACTTCTGTTTTTTCAATAACCCATGTATTCCTATAAAAAATACAAATCCAACGGTTGCAAAATGTTCGTGAATCCTTCAGGATGAATTGTTTCGCTGTAAATAGCACCACCGGTCTTGTTAATACTCTTTAAATTTGTTTTATGAATGTACCTATTCTCAAAATGATTTTAGTGCATCAAAGAATTCTCCTTTAAAAATTATCATTCAATGTAGTGGGTGGAGAAAATAAGGCAAGTGCGATGTGGTGGGGCGGACATGCCACGATTAATTAACAAATGAAGGTGAGGAACTGCAGGAAGCTTCTTCGATATTAACTTTACCAACAAGGTATTACTAATTCTTTATTAGCATTGAATATTTTATTTTCGAAATTTTGAGCTTGTTGAACAAGGCAATTGACCCATTCATTAAATTATTTTTTATGGATGAAATCCATGAATTAATATCACTATATAAAGGCACACATGTTAACTGGCTTAGCATAAGACAAATTAATTAAGATGGCAGATCAAGTGAAGCTACATGGATTTTGGTACAGTCCTTTTACTTTGAGGGTAGTATTGACCCTTAAGCTAAAAGGTATACCATATGAGAACATAGAAGAAGATCGTTTCAACAAGAGTCCTCAACTTCTTGAATACAATCCAGTGCACAAGAAAACTCCAGTGTTGGTTCATGATGGAAAACCTCTATGTGAGTCTATGATCATTGTTGAATACATTGATGAGATATGGCCACAATACCCTTTGCTTCCTGTTGATCCCTATGAGAGAGCCCAAGCTCGGTTCTGGGTAAAATATGTTGATGACATTGTAAGTTTAATTATAAGCAATTTTTCTTAACCTTCATTTGCATACCATTAAAATGTTAATTCGAGTATAGGACAAAACTTCGGTACAATTTTAGTGCTTTGATTGGTCGAGGTGAAATTCGGACCAAAGAAACTAGAAAGTGACGTAGAAAAAGAAATATGAAAATAATAACATACTGTTATCAATTTTTACAGATTCCTGTAGTAGGTGCACTCTTCAGTAGCAGTGGTGATGAAGAGCGGAAGAATACCATAGCGAAAATCTGGGAGCATCTTCGAGTTGTTGAAGAACAATGCATTGACCACGAGAAGAAACTTTTTGGAGGAGACACTGTTAACATTTTGGACATAGCTCTTGGATCAACTATCAAGTTTCTTGTAACTATTGAAGATATCATTGAATTTAAGATCCTACAAGCTGAGAAATTCCCTCACTTGCATACATGGTTTGATAATTTCAAGAATGTACCTGTCATAGGTGAAAATCTTCCTGATCATGAGAAACTGATAGCTTTTATGAAGGCTGTCATACAAAAGTAGTTATAGCATCTTCCAAGAAAGGGGTAGCTTATATGAAGTGGTAATAAAGCACATGTTAATGTGTTATCTTTCTACTTTACTTCTTTATGTTTCCAACCTAGGGTTGGGTTTGTCTAGCTTATACATAAAAGTAATAAAATGCTAAGATGGTTTGTATTTGCTTTTATATTTTGATTTTGAAATAATTTTAATGTTTTTTATATGCAATGACAAATTAAATTAAAGAGAGTACAAGGCCCAAGGGACAATATTCCAACCCGAAACAAACAATTTCGTATGAAAAAAAATCAGATGACACTTAAACATGTTCATGGATTATGCACAAAGAGAGCCGCAAAGATCATTTAGGAGAAGTAAAACCCTAATCTTTAACGCATCTCTTGATGGTAATTTATAAAGTAGCAATCTCTGCATAAAGATAAGCACTTTTGATGGAACTAAATTCTTCCAAAGTTTACGAAAAGCTTGTTGCAAACTTGGAGACAAACGAACCAAGCATCAGGTTTGATGTTTCCACAATCTTTGCAATTATCAGAACATGGTTTAATCACTCAAGATTATTGAACAGTATTGACAATCTTTCATGGTAAACTATTATTGTAAAACAAAATTTATTAAATACTTATAATTCGAGCTATTTATTTTCTGACACTCATTCCTCAGCAAACCTTGAAAAGCATATAACCGAATGAAAATAGTTTGTGTTGTTGAAACTCTTGGCATCCATTCAAATCAAATAGTATCATGAGTTAATAAAACTGTTAAAAAAAAAAGAATGAAAAAACTCTAAAGTTATACCTTTGGCCAAATATCAATTTTGGTTATTTTAGTTTGACAGAATTCACATGTTAGCCATTTATGTTTCGAAAGTTTCAATTATGTCCTTTTAGTTTGACAGAATTTTTAAATTAGTCTCTTAAGTTTCAAAAGTTTTAAATAAATCATTTTAGTTGATAAACTATTTCATCGTTACCCCTGCTACAAGTCTCCGTTTAACTGACGTTGATGTAGCCGTTAAGTTGTAGACTTGAATTAAAATGCTGCCTTTTAAAAGTTCTAGGGTGTCAAAACGCTATGTTTAATGGTCACAAATGATCATTTATTGTGCTAGAAAGACAAATATTTACAACAACAAATGCATTTCTAGCACTATTAAACGACATTTATAGTGTTAGAATGATCATTTGTGACGATTAAACATAATGTTTTGATATCCTGGAGCTTTTAAAAGACAACATTTTGATCAAAGTCAACAACTTAATAGCTACATAGGCATCAGTTAATTATTAACAGACCACAAGGGTAACGGTGAAGTAGTTTATCAACTAAAATGACTTATTTGAAACTTTTGAAACTTAAAGGACTAACTTGAGAATTCTGTCAAACTAAAATGACCTAATTGAAACTTTCGAAACTTAAAGAACTAATTTGAAAATTATGTCAAACTAAAAGTATCAATCGTGATATTTGGCATATACCTTTCTTATTTGCATCTATGTATATGTGAGTTTCGCTGTTATAATCATTACAACAAAACAAAAAAAATTTATGTGAAAATCATAGAAATGAAATGTTCAACAACATATGATGAGTAAATACTAACGCCAAACCTCAGATAAAGCTATCAATGAGAGATTTTGTCATTTATAATGGTGAGGCTAAGGGCCGGTTTGAATTGCTTTTTAAAAACTGTTTTCTAATTTTTAAAAACTTGAAAACAAAAAACACGCTTGGAAGCCTTGCTTTTAAAAATTGTTTTTGAAAACTATTTTTATTGCTGTTTTAAAAACTAAAAAATAGAAACAGGGTTTTCATGTTTTGCTTTTGGATTTGGATTTTTAAGTTTGAAAATTGTAAAAACTCGGAAATAAAAAAAATAAAAAATACACACGTGACATACACATCAGCATTGACTTGGTCAAAATTGGTCTGGGGGTCAAAACTACAAAAAAGACAATACTTAGGGGGCTGAATTGTATTTTATTTTGTTAGGGGCCAAAATCGCAACTTCCTGATACTTAGGGGGTCAAAATTGCTATTAAGCCTTATTGTTATAGGTCAAATACTATTGCTCTCCTACTCTGGTTTTTGCAGCTTTTTTAAAACTGCAAATTTTGCATGTGTTCAAAGTTAGATTTGTTTTTCTATGATATTATTGTGTTGACAATTGAGAGAATCATTCAAATAAAATATGCTTCAGCCAAACGGGACAAAGTGACGGAGATGTGGACAACAAATCTTAAAACAACAGTATACAACAGTGGCGGTGAGACCACAATAAGAGAAAGAGGGGCGACGAAAGGATGATCAGAGAGGGGCGGCGGTCAGTGGAGATAGTGGATGACGATCGACGACGGTCGGTGGAGAGAGGGGCTGTGGTCGGTGGAAGCTGACTGGTGACTCATGAGATGACAGAGGAAGCATCGTGAAACAGATGAAACATATATTGTTTTGTTCTTTTTTTATTTTAATCTCGACCCTTAGATATCTTTTTGCCACATGTCATGCATCCATGGTTTAAATGGACTAAATGGAGCACTAGGTAAATGGAGCATACCTGAACTGCTTTTTGAAACATTATTAATTGAGTAGAATGTAATTTTTTTAGCATGTTACTTTTATACATATGATTATAGTTATTTATTGAAGTTTCATATTTTGCACCACCTAGGCCAAGGTCCTGGATCCGCCACTCTTTCGCAGCGGGTGACAAGAGAGAATCCAGGTTCACTATAAAGAGTCACGACAGAGCTTCATCACTCACTGAGATTCCACCATTGGCAAAATATATAAGAGATGTCAAGAAAAGAAGACAACATTTTGTTCGTGGATGAATGGCTAAAGAGCAGTTCTGGTAACAAATTCACCTCAAAAACCTCTCATCACCCTGCTACCACCTCTGCAAAGTCCATCATTCAAGCATGGTCCCATCTCCGAAACACCCTTCAATCAACTTCTTCATTCAATAAACACCATCTTCACCAACATCTCAAAATCCTACTCATTTCCCAAACCTCTCTCCATGTCGCTGACCCACAAGAAAAACTTCTCCTTTCCATTCTCACATCTTCAAATTTCTCTCTTTCCCATGAATCCTTCCCCCTTTGTTTTAGACTTCTTTACATATGGACAAGAAAATCAACAAAACCCACCAAACAAACTTTTGATATTATTGATTCAGCAATTGAGTTTCTTTCTAAGTTATTTTTATCGTCTACTTCGCAATATGATTTTCGAAATAATCATGTTTTATTATTCTCTGAAGCTATTTTACTTCTGGGTGCTTTTTCTTTTGTCCATTCTTTATCTCAAAATACTAAAAATTTGTGCTTGGATATTCTGTCTAGATTGTTGGTAAATAAGTGTAGGTTGGTTTGTTTGTTTGATGAACTTGTGCGTAATGTACATGTTCTTGCTGGAATTGGGTATGCTTTGTCATCTTCTGTAAATGTTCATGTGCAGAAAAATGTTAAAGTTAGGTGCATCTTAGACTGTAGATATCCTTTGGGAAAAAAGGATGGGAAAGAGGTGAAACATGGTGATGTAGTGAAGAAGATAATGAGAGCATGAGATGTTATTGTTGAATCACCCACTCAAGAATTATATGCAAGTGCATTAGTGGAATTCCAATATGTTTGTAATGATTTCCCAATTTTTCTAACCTATGCCATGGCCACCTTGGATGTTGTTAAGAAGAAAATAGTGAGGGCATAGACATACCATGTGTTGTATCTTGGCTGCAGAACCACTTACATGATAGAATCGGCTCATGCTTTAGTATAGAAATATTTGAGCAATAGTGTGGGTGATTTGGGTATTTGTTTGGAGAAAATACATTATATGCTGGTGATCCAATTAACTGCGATACAAACATCATTTGGTAAGAGTTGTACCGTATTGGAACATAGATTCAAGGACGTCATTTTGTACTCCGGGTTAGGGGGTTATGTGTCTAGATATGCTTTGGGCAACATTGTTTTGGAAGAGGAACATTGTAGGGGAACATTGTGTATGGACAAGGAAATTTGTGGTTGTGTTCAAAGGACATCATATGGGCAACCATGTGCATGCTTTATTTCTACAAAAATCCGTGACGACAAGCCTATTTTTTAGGATGAGATACACCATCATTGGCATAAGTTATCTATGGGTCAAGAAAGTAATGAAGATGGTTTTTCTGTTGAGGAGGAGTGGAATGGTATTCAAGAACGTCTCAAGAAAGTCCCTTATCAAATGAATCTAGAAATGAAAGAGGTTTTACGACAGTTGCCATTTTCTGCCATCACCATGTTGTCTCCACCACCACGAAAAGTACCAACCAAGGGAGCCAAGAAAAAAGTGGATATTGCGAGGTCAAGAGCAAAAGTGGCATCGACTAGTTGAATCCCTTCTTTGTGGGAGGTTGTTGATTCCCAAAATCCGGATAGTCAACCGTCAACTTCAGCAACAACGTCATCATTTCTGTGCTCTTGATTTTTGGATATCAAACCATTAATTGATTTGAATCGTCAATCTTTGAACTCTTAACTTTTATTCGTGGGAAGGGAAAAAGTAAGTAAACACCCTTATGAGATTATGCATCCGGGGGTTGATTTCGCGGAGGGAAGGTGTTAAGCACCCTACACGACTACGGTACTCCGTAGGAACCTTTTGCCTAATTTATCTTGTGCTAATTCAATTACTTATTTTGAGAATACTTGCCTAAATGTCTAAGTGAAAGAATGAAGGGAGAAGAAGTATGTTTTTGTCATTTTTTTTATTTGATTTGGAAGGATTAACTCCTTTGCCTACTTACCCAAAAGAATGAGATCAAAATCAAGTAGTTCACTCTCAAAAATTATTTGGTGGGTTAGGTTGATTTTAAAGTTTTTGAAAATGGTTTTAAGAAGGGAAAAGAGGCCTCAAGGAATAGAGTAATGAAAGAAGTGAGGTTGTTTGATTTTAATTAAAAGAAATCCAAGCCTAATATGGATATAAAAATTGCTTAAAATTTGATTAAGAAAATAAAAGGAAAACAAACTCTTGGGTTAAAATTCAAGGTTTCTTAAGAAAATGTTTTTTTTAAAGTTTTGCATATTTGATTTTTTTGGAAAAATGATTTTTCTAGACTAACGATAAAAACTACACGTTTCAACGTAACGGAAAAATAAAATGTGAAAGGAATTACCAAGGATGTTGGATCCCAAGTAAGATTCCGACCTAAATTACTAGTTGTTTACTTTTAAGGCACTCAAATTAGTCAAGTTTTTAATCCTAGTTGGTCCCTAATCCATTTTGGTCCTCACTCACGGTAATAATCATAATGCGATAAAATAAATTTGTGGTGTCGGTGCATTTTTATTATATGAGTATTACATCAAGCCTAAATACATTCTATGGTCTCAAGAGAAATATAAATGACAAGAATAATAAAGTGCATGAATTAAATTACATAATTTCCTAAATACACACTAATGAAATGATGACAATAAAATAAGTTACAAGAATTAAATATGCATGCAAAAAATTCTAAGCACAAATTAAATTAGAAATAAATGACAAATAAAATGAGCATAAAATAAATCGCAATTTAAAAACAATCAAGCAAATAAAAAATAGTGGAAATAAAAAAATATTAAAAGATAGAAAGTTTTAAAAGAGAGAATACATTTTTTAGAATAAAAAGAGACATTAAAATGAAAAAAAAAGGTGTAAAATATATTGAAAAAATAAATAAAACAAAGGGGCTCAGGCAGGATTAATCTGGACCACTTGATGAATCAGGAGGTCCAGATTCAATCACTGTATCAACTCATCACAACCACTGGATCAAATGATCCAAGGGTTTAAAAAACAGGAACACAATAATGAAAATAGACAACACTCATAGAATTTAAAGTTAAGCACACAGTAACCGTCAAATTTGAGATCTGACGGTTTAAACAAAAGACACACATTGAGGAGTAAAAGCCAAAGGCATACGTGAATCCTCCCAAGAGCATCCTGGACCGTCAGATTTGAGATCCAACGGTCTAGTCTTGAGTTCACATGCCAAGAACATAGTCATGCTCACACACAATCAGACCAAACAAAGACCAATATAAAAGCAAATTTCACCAAAAAAACAACACAACTCACAAAAACTTCTCTCTCTTAGAGAGAGAAGCTCTCCCTTCTCTCTAGAAACAGATCTTCAGAGAAGAAAGGTGTGACGGCGGTCGGCCGTAACGCCACCGCATCAGAGTTTTTTTTTTAAATTTTTTTTCAAAATTTTTATACCGACGGCTTCCTCTCCTTCTCCTCTAACCAAATCTACGACTAAATCTCAACAAAACACAACAAACAAGCCTAGATCTAAACTTTTAGCAAACAAAACACAAATAACGAAAAAACTTATACCTCTTTCTCACCTTTTGGTTCGATTCGTAAGATCCGAGTCCGTTCCTGGTTCAAAACGTGCGGGTAGTCCGATCTACCTTCCTCTCTTTTCGCATCTCGGATCTCGTTTCCTTCTTCTCTTGTTTCTTTTGGATTCGGATCCATTCGTGATGTTTACACTTGAATTCGAACTGAAACAGCTAAGGTATGTGTTGTTCCTGGTTCGAGATCACTTGATCTATTATGTTTATGGACGAATTCGGATTTGTGTTTGAGTTAGAAGGGATGAGATTCGGTTGGATCTGGATGATATGTTCATATGATTCTTTGGAAAATGTTCTATTTGTTCATCATGTGTTCATCATTTTTCCGTGAATTTTGGTGTTTGATCCGAAATTGGATGAGAGAGAAAGGGTTTTTTGTGTTTCTGTGATTTGATTGGTGACCTTTGCTGATTTCTCTGACGCGTGAACAGTGCAATAAATGACAATCTATTTATAAACTGTCCTTTTCTAGGGTTTCTCTGATACAGGACAATGACCAAAATGCCCCTGCAGAAACTTGTGCAAGAGGAAACCAAAGGACCAATAGACAACTGACATGTGTACAGGACTTTAAAAGATAACACTTTAAAAATAAAATATTATTTAATAATACAAATAAATAAAAACGAAAATTAAAAATGAAATAAATAAAAATGAGATAAATACATAAAAGGAAAGAAATAAAAGGGGAAGATAATAAACTAAAAAAACGTAATTAAAACTGTCCATTTTGGTAGCCAAATGAGGTATTTTAAAATACCTCTCTGCCGAAATTTTGTCTGAAACAACGAAAATTCCCGACTTTAAATATACGAATAAAATGGATAAAAATAGAAAAAAGTGGTCAAAATTTGGGGTATGACAATTTCCTAAAAGGAAAGGTGCTCGTCTTGGTAAAACATCACGTTCCCCACTTCCACCAGCTACTCGGTTTTCAAAGCCTATTCTGGTTCCAACGTCTAATGCAGTTTTGGCCCCTATTGATGATATGTCAAAGTTCATGGTTCCATTTATTGAAAAAGTGGTGGATGTTATAGGCGATGGACATTGTGGATTTCGGGATATAGCCAATTCATGAGATTGATCGAAGAAAATCATATCATGATTCGTAGACATCTGTTTCAAGAGTTGAAAGATCATAGAAATTATTATGTGTGAGTATATGCAGGTGATGATTGTTATAACTTCATTTTAAATGACTTACGTCCTCCCACAGACAGTGGAGGTATTGCACTTGTTGATAAGTGATTGGCGTTTCCGGACATGGAACACATTGTTGCCAATTATTACAGTAGGTGTGTGGTCTTGTTGACAAATCATGAAATTGGAACTTCGGAATCTTTTTTCCCACTAAGAGGGCGACCACCGGCTAAGCAAAAAACTCCCATCATGTGCCTTGGCGTAATTCCGAATCATTTTGTGCTTATTTTTTGAAGGATGGTTGTCCACTACCTCCATCATCTACGGAGTAGAATAATCACAAGAATGAAGAGGCATTGACTTGAGAAGATGAGTATTTGGATCAACACGACCTGTTCCAAGATCTCATGATTATTGAAAAGGGAAAGAAACCGCCCAAGCCAAAAAAGGAGTCAAACGAAGCTAAACCTATTTTGTGCGACACTCTCGAAAAAGCAAAGCAAGATTTTGAAGTTATTGTGGAAGATGAAGAAGATTCAATTTCACTTGATGCGATATGAGTGATTTTTTTTGTCAGTGCTAATCCTTTTTTTGGTAGAAATTACACCGACATATTTTTTGGGGTCGATATTGTACACCAATTTTTTGTGGCCAATATATAGCTAACATTATGTAATTTATATAAATATATGAAAATATGACTTTTATGTGGTGAAACTAGTGCAATACTTATTTATTCCTTATCAATGTTTACACATTTGATATACATTTTTATTGGTTATTACGTTTCATTTGATTTCATTCTAATGTATGATTTTTTTCCATAAAGCTTTTGTGAAGGGAAATATGTCCGAGGTTGCAAAAATTGAAGGTCGTGTTCGGTACTCCGCTTTTAAAAAGACAATTAAGGTTATGATAACGGCGACCGACTCTCTTGATGATTTGAAGGCACAACTTAACACATATTTTGAGCATCTTGGTGAAAATCAATATACACGTCACTTATTTGCTCAAATACCTTGCATAGACCTAAGAGAAGATAAAGATGAACACATGTGGAAAACGACGAGCCATGTGTCTTGGCTTATTCGTGACGATAGCGACGTTAGATTTATGTTTAGGAATATGGTGGAAGATAATATATTATATAAGTGTGTTCGTTCCATCTGCAAGTGCGTAGAATGTCAGTAGAGATTTAATTTAATGATAAATAATGTGTTGTTTAATTATGGACACTCTTTTAATGTTTTGATGAATTTCAAACATTCGTGTAATTTTAACGAATTGTCAGATTGATTTAATTATGGACAACTGTAAAAGATAATGTATTTTTCTTGTTTATGACTGAGTATAAATGGTGTATGAGTTGTATTGCCTCTAAAAATGCTCTAGTTGCATTATAGGTAAAAACGTGCCCAAAAATGGCTTGATTGAATTATGCAGAAGCCACTGTCTGCATAATTGCTTTCCTCGGCAGTTAATCGCCGATGGAACCGACGGCAGTTAACTGCCGAAGAAATACGTAACCAACAGCAGTTAACTGCTGAGTGGTATTTTGGTCATTTAATGGTGTGTTTCAGCCTTATTAAGTATGTGAACATCAAATTTCTAACATATCCAAGGTTGGGTCCTTCACATATTAAAGATTTGAAGGATCCAATTTCAAGTTTTGGTTTTAAGAATTAATTGACACTTCTCTATAAAAAAGAATTAATTGACACTAAGTGGTTGAAAACTATCCTGGTGTTGGAATTAAGGGCTGTTATTGCTTTGTTGGAGAACTTGCGCCAGTAGAGAAGTGTGTAGTATTAAATTTACATGAAGTTTTTGAGATTCCTATTATATGGATTCTATTCTATCATTGAAGCCTATAAATTGCCATGTAAGATAGTTGGTGCATTGATGTGTGGAGCTTAATCAGTTAAGCTTCTTATTGTAAATAAATTTGAAATTATTTCTTTGATGATTAATTTCTATCAATAGAGTATATTATGAGATTACCATAAGATTATCTTGAATTGATTCTATCATAGGCATAAGTTCCTTGTGATATGGAGTCGATTTGTTATCCACGTGAATAACCACATGCGCATTTACTTGTCATATAATAACATCTAAAGATAGAAGAACATAAGAATTATTTTGAATATTCCTGTGTTAGAATTTCATAAATATATTTGTCAATTCATAAAATTCAAGAATTATTTTATTTCATCAGTTCAAAACTTCAAGAATCAGTATTCTCATGATTTAAAATGACTAATCGACAACTTTAAAATTGGCGTGTTTGTTGTCTTTCATGGTAAAAAAATATCATTTTCATTTCTTAAAAATATATGAATATATTTGTTACTATAGTTTTTCCTATAAATTGAAGGTGCGAAAGACACAAAGGATGGGTTTGAATTGTGTTGATTTTTTCAATCTTTTTCTAAGTGTTTATGCACTGGTCAAAGTGATGGGTTCAAGTGAGAGACAGAGAGGGAGAGGGGGAGGGAGGGAGAGCGGGAGAGGGGGAGAGAGAGAGACTTCCATTGCACTTTCAAGGAACAAATGCTCAAACACATAAGCTAAAGACCAATGCTCAATCACATCTGAAAGGGGATTTCTAATTGCTCAATCACATCTGAAAGGGGATTTCTAAGAGTTTACAAATAAATAGATTTGTTCTTACACTTGATATACAATCAAAGGTGTGAACAAAACATAACATACTCAAATACTTAGAATTTCTAAGATACAAACTTTGATAAGAAAATCTTAAGTCTTCTATGTGTTTTTTTTTTGACAGAGTAAGGACACAATTAAAATAAAAAGTCTTCTTATTGTTCTTCAAGTCATCAACTCCTTATATAGGAAGGGATTTGAGAGACATTGAATAAGAGTGCCAACACATTAAGATCGTTGAGAAGCTTCAAATCATGGACGTTGTTCCATTACCTGATATGGATAATGTCGTTGATTAGACATTTGAAATGATTTTGCTGAAACCGGAATTATCCGTTCATTCTCTTTGTCCTTGCAGTTATTTGTTTGTTTCTATATGTGATCAGAGTATGACAAACTGTACTATCAAAGTCTTGATCGAGACAACTTCATAAGAGGACAAATCAAACATGGCTTTTGGGTCCCTCATGATCATATGTTCTTCAGAGTCTGGAGGTCTTCAAAGTTTGATGCAAATCTTCAGCTTCTGAGTAGCTTTGTTTCTTCTGATCCAAGGCGTTGACTTCTGATTGACATTTCTTAAGATCTTCTACCATAGTCTTTTTGATTCTCTTTGTGCTTCTAACGCTCTTATACATGTTCAGACCATGTTAAATTTGAATCTATGGTCATGCACACTTGAACATATATTACCATATCCAATTATTCTTTAATACTTTGTTATTATCAAAACCCCAGAGAAATTGTACAAACCAATTTTGTTCCAACATAAATATCAAATAACATCACCCACTTTGAAAATGTATGCATTTATATCCTTTTATACACAATAAAAAAATATTGTAATCGACCTTTCTATTTATTTTAATAACCGGAGAGAATCCTAACTCATCAATATGATAATTATTGAAAAGATACATTGCTAAAGATTACGAAGGAAAGCACACAAGAATTGCAAGAATGTGATTTATGTTGTTTTGAAGTAATAAAAAACTACTCACTCTGTCCTTTTTTATATGAGTAGTTTACAAAAATCACGAGTATTTAGTAAAATTGTTGGAGTAATAAAGTTGTCTCAAATATGTGTGTTTATTACTAGATTACTCTTAATTAAATATATATTTAATGTTAACTTTTCATATACCAAGACAAATTGATAGTATTAATATGAGATATATTTATTTGGAAAAAGATTAATTAATGCATCTAGGAATTTGTATTTCATCTTATATTCAGGGACTTTTTTTTTTTTTTTTTTCAAACTACTCCTATAAAAAGGGACGAAAGGAGTATTAGTTGTGCATATCATTGAAATCACAACCGTGTGATGGTGAAAATCAACGGATAACATGAGGTCGTGCGTTTTTTTGTTTGAAATCGTAACAACCAACATTATCCGTATAGTAAACATCTAAACAACTTATTCCCTCCGATCACATTTATAAGTAAAAAAACAAAGGTTCATTGATTAATTAATGTATTTGGCCACATTTATAAACCACATACATTAGTTATTTAATGAACCTAAATGTTGATTTTTGCTTATAAATATGACCGGAGGGAGTACCCTATATGTGTGATACTACATTATTTGACGAGCATAATAAATTATTTGTAAAAAAATATGACATAATTTATAACATATTTTACCTCTTTTCAATAAATTTTTTTAAATACATGCTAAATTTATAAGAAAAAAACAATTATTCTACGTAATCATATATTTCCTTTATTTATTAACAGAGTACATTGATACAATACAAATCTAAAATCACTAAAAACAAAAAGAATAAATTTGCAAACAAACACAACAAACTCACAACATCAATGTTAATAACATAAAACAGAAAAGTATCTATACCTACAAATACGACTATATTCAAGTCTCCGGAATGCTCATGTCTTCTGATCTGCAACGTTGGCGACGCTAAAGTCATCGATCAAATCTACACTTGCTCAAAGTTAATCTTCAATCCTAAATTAAATAAACACTGCACTAAGACGTGAAATAAAAAACACACTGGACAAAGACGAGAAATCAAACAAACACAGTCGTGCAGAGACAATGAAATCATAAAAACAAATGAAAGAAAAATGAAAATATATGGAAATCACTTATTCAATTAGGATAGAAGGAAAAACAACTCGGAGGGGATGATTTTGGGTCAAAATTAACCCTAAATCAATCCTCTTTGGTAGACAAGAAGAAGAAAGGGGCGACGACTAGGGTTTGAGAAGGAGAGAAGAGAGAGAAAAAGATAGAGGTATGCAAGGAAGTTTTTGAGTTTGTCATAAAAATTGAAATGCTAGAGAAACATAAATTAAATTTTAAAGTAAATTATAAAAATGCAAACCTTATGACATACAAATAAAATTGTATGTTTAGAGGTAACAAAATTATTTTTAAACTTAATTCTTACTCTATCACGAGCTCACAAAATTTATTAATGCACTTCATAACCAAGGCTAACTCTTCTGGACAATCAGCATCAGAAATGCAGGGAATGAGACCTATGTTGGAAAATAGGAAAGTTACTAAAAGATGATATAACATTATGTATAAGATAAATTAGAAAATTGGAAAGTGGTGTGAAAAAAGACATACCACCATTGGTTACAACAATAAATATGGAAAGAAAGATGATCAAATCATACACAAACATGAGAATTTGAGCCATATTTTTCTTTCTCATTTACATGTAATAAATAATTTTTTTTATCGCTTTATAAGTAAAAAAATTAATCATGCTTTGTTCAGGTAAATAGTTTTTAGCACTTAGGAGTTGTCAAAAGCCATTTATAATATTGGAATTAATGATTTTTTTTGACAAATATTGGAATTAATGTTAAATGTCTCCAATAAATATGTCATGTGTGTCCCCGTGAACTTAGCTTAATTAGTAGGAATATTGCATAATATATGCAGGAGTCGTGGTTTGAACCCCAAACACTCCACTTATTCACTTTAAAAAAATGAATTCTTAGCCACTAACCTACTTAAGAGAAAAAATGTATTTGTATCCTTTGGCTCTTTCAATTGATCACCTAACATTAATAAATATCTCACATAATTTAAGTCTAGATGGTCATCAAAGATCAATAATGAAATGTAAAAACATGTCACGTTTATCCCTTTATCTCACTAAATTGATCATTAATCTTTATAAATATTTCACAAAAAAATATTGATGATCATAAAAAGTTCATTACTTATTTTGTACTTTTAAACGTACATGAATACTATTGGTTTTTTCTATGTTACCCCTTGATGATTTGGGGGTAATTTACCCCTTTCAAAGAAAAATTTCTTTCATCTTTGTTTTTAAAATCATTTATCATTTTTATCTCAACAACATCAAACTTCTTCATTTCCTTCATTTAACATGTGATCTCCACATTCTTCGTTTCATAATCGAATCATATTTGTTATTGGGGGTAATTTATCCCCAATTCATTAAGGGTAATGTATTTCGGTTTTTCTAACAATTAGTTATCATTTTTATCTCGAAAACATTAAGTTTCTTCATCTCCTTCATTCAACACGTGATCTCCATCTCATTCCTTTCAGAATTGAATCATATTTATCATTAAGGGTAAATTACCCCCAATTCATGAGGGGTAATGTAGATCTCACCGAGTACTCTTAGGACACTTCAGATACATCATACATATCCTATAATTATTTTTCATTAACTAGATTTTTTTTAGAGTGATGATATATGGACACCCCTATGTGGCATCCCTCTCTTGTACACCCTTCCGCATGTCCATATTTATTATAAAATACTCTAAAAAGTGCCACCTCATTATCTGCCTCTCATCCACTAGTTTTCCCTCACTTCCTCTCTTATCCCAGTTCTCTCTACCATCTTCTTAATTTTTTTTCCGTCACACCTCCGCCGCTCAATTCCCTCGTCTTCGCAGACCTTTTTTTTCCTCTCTCCACCTCATCCCGTTCAAATTTGTAGGACTTCACCACCGACCTCCCCCTCTCTTCCTTCACCCTATCTTCACTCATCGAACACCACCACCGGCAGCGCCAACAATAAATTTTGCATTGAAAAAATGCTATGCCACACATAACTTGGGTTATGACCCAAATATGACGACAAAAGCCTCATGGGAGAGAAATATCTAGCTTTGAACAATGGGATACCAAATTGAAAGCACCGAGGTCTTCAAAACCCATACCTCCGTAAATTAAAATCGTATACACACCAAAATTATTAGTAATTGAATTTTGAAGAGTTTGAGAAAAATTTACTGCAACAACATATTTCTGAATTTGGTAGACTTAAAGCTTAACCGGACACTGCTTCCTATTGTGGATAAATCTAACTATGTTGGTTAGTTAGTTAGATAGTAACTAACTAGTTAGTTAGTTGGCTTGTAGAGATGAATGCCCCTCCGCACATATATGAAAATATATGATATCACATATGGAAAATAAGGGTGTTAAAGAGGATGAAAACAATTTGACTTCGGGCTGAACATACTAGTTATAGGTAATTGAATAAGCCTTCCAAGGATACAGTAATCAAATTAATTGCATATTATAACTCAAAATATGATCCGAACACCACACATAGGTCATTAACAAAAATCAAAATGATGAAAACCACGTCCAAGATGCAATACACGATAACCTACACTCAAAACCACTCTTAAGATTAAAGTATGGTGTTTAAATCGTATTACAATGAATAATGAATGGCTTACTATATAGTTAACCTTGAGATATATATGATATAAAACTGAATTTTCGCAATAGATCATAATTTAAATTGGTTAAAATAAAAAGGCTCATGTGATACAAGTTTAAATTTGTTATTGCATCCAAACCTACTATTGTGTTATAACTATTATATATAGATAGTTGAATTATTATTACCTGGAACTTAGTAAACCTAGTTAAATGTATGATAAATTTTTTGGTTTTGCTGGTCACTATTTACTAATCTATTTTTTCTTGACATTAGACCTTATTATAGATATATGCATTAAAGTTGCAGCTGCACCTTGATATTTTCATGTCCTCTCAGTAACCTCTCAATGCAATGTCATTCTCCTTTTTCCAACGATATTAAAAATAATTAGATAAAAGGTCTTTATTCTCCATGATAGATCTTTATTAAAAATAAGGTATCTTATGCATCTTCTATATATAACGATATTAAAAAGATAAAATTTAAAGTTTTCAAAATTAAGAATACACAATTTCAAAAAATTTATTTCTATTTTTAAAGACATAAGTTAACATTTTCTTTAAAAATAAGGTATCTCATGCATCTTCTATATTAATACATCAATTTGGCCAAGATACCGGTAGTAATAATTAGATAAAAGATCCTTATTCTCCATGATAGATGGGATGTACCACCTTCACATAACACAGCTACAAATTAATCTCACAACCATAATATATTTCACCAACCTATCATTTCATTAATCAACCTCTTTATAACCCCTCTCTTCCACACTCCCAAATCATCAAACACATATTTCATCATTCACACTCTTACATACCATCAAAACCATAAACAAATTCTATCTACAAACAAAGCTTAAAACAAAGCAACTTGAAGATGAAACAAGTAACTTTCTTCTTTATCTTTTCACTCTTTCTTCTCTTTTCATCCACATTATCCAATTCACAAGCACCTGAATCATCCCCAAAATCTCCTAAAAAAACACCCCCTACCCCAAAAGCAACAGCACCATCACCAAAGTCATTAGTCCCCACATTACCTGAATCACCAGACTCAACAGACTCCGTCCCTGACGACATTACAACAATCCTCAAAAAGGCGAAAACATTCTCCGTCCTAATCCGTCTCCTAAAAACAACAGAAATCATGAGTAGCGTAAACTCTCAGCTCATCACAGCCAAAAACGGCGGCTTAACAATCCTTGCGCCAGATGATTCAGCATTTTCAAGCCTCAAAGCTGGGTTCCTTAACTCCTTAGACGAAAACAAAAAAATCGAACTTTTACAATTCCACATCTTACCTCAATATGTAGCGAGCTCAAACTTCGATTCTTTAAGCAACCCTGTTCAAACAATAGCTGGTAAAGACCCAACAAGGCTTCCACTTAATGTTTATGCATCAGGTAACAATGTCAGTCTTTCAACTGGGGTCGTTACTGCTTCCGTTGTGGGTGTTGTGTACACTGATAACAAGCTCGCGATTTATCATTTGGATAAAGTGCTTCTTCCTCGTGATTTCTTCGCTACTAAGGCACCTGCTTTGGCTCCAACTCTTGCTGCTGCTGCTAAGGCTCCTAAAGCTGCTAATAAGGAGAATTCTTCTGCTGATGATCAAGATCAAAATGATCAGGATCAAGGTAAATCTGGAGCAGTGAGATTGTGTGGAATTATTGGAACAACGTTGGTGTCTTTGGTTGCTGTAGCAATGATGTGGAGTTGATGAATGGTTTCCATTTGGAAGTTGCATTTTAATTTTTCTATGTCTACCACGCCATGCCACTTTTTTGTTGCTTTTCATTTGAATTTTTCTATGGTTTCTTGATTTCTTGTGTATGAATCCTTGTGCCATTTTTATTGTATAAAAAAAGTTTGATTTTGATGATACTTCAAATTTGCCATCTTTTCAATTAATCTATTGTTTAATAGGGAGTCTTTTAGGCTCTATTTGGCTACACAAATACACTAGATTATATTTTGTTGGATTAGCATATAAACTTATTTAATTAAATGAGATGTGTTTGATAAATAAGTTTCTTTTTCCATCTTACAGTTTTTTTTTTTTTTAGGTAATACTTCAAAAAGGAAAACTTTTAGTAAAAATAGAATATTACAAATATTTCATCAGTTACAAACTCATGACCTACTAAATTGTGTTTAACTTTTTGTTAAGGACTAATATGTCTATAGTATATACTATGTTCGTTCTATTTTATTTTTTTTTGGCTTAAATGTATTTTTTACCTCTCAACTTTTAAAAAGTTGCGATTTTGATCCCCTAACAAAAAAATAACAATTTTACCCCCTTACTTGACAAAACATTGCAAAGTTGCTTAAAAGACATCACATGTCCCAAAACAGGGGACCAAAATCGCAACATTTTGTGAAGATATAAGAGGACAAAAGATCGTATTTCCCTGAAGATAGATCAGGACTAAAATAAATTTTCTTATAGATATAGGGCCAAAAGAACACATTCCCCTAAAGATTGAGAGAAAATTGTTGTTCTTTTTGTTAAGGGGTCAAAACCTCAACTTTTTAAAAGTTAACGGGTCAAAAACGCATTTAAGCATATTTTTTATGGGCTTCTGTAACTTTTGATGGCATCGTAAGTTTCTTTTTGCAAAAGGTAACCCTATTCTATGTTTATGAGTATTAAACATGAGCATCTCGTTTAGCTAGAATCGATAATTAGTTTGACACGTTGTATAAGTCTAGTTATGTCCGCTAGACTGCATCAACCTTTGTTGTTTAGATATAATAGTTCTTTGAAGAGACTATTAATAGTTCTTGTGAGAAATTGCAAACTCAAATCCGCACTCAACATATCAATTGTTTCTATAGCATTTATCATCAATAATTTTGATTGGTAAAAAATAGTTGATAGCTAATAAAATAACTTATAGCAGATCATAGGTGATAGGTTAACTTATAAATGATGGCGCATAAACTAATTGATTGAATATGTAGTGTTTAGTAAAATTAACAATTGAACTTAAAAACATGAAATGACATAAAAATATATATTTAATTAATATAAAAAAAATTCAATCAAGATTACATGGTAAAATTGAAATAAAATATGAAAAGTGACGGCTATCAAACAAATCTTTAATAGTCAAATGAGCTCATAAGACATAAGCTATAAACTAAAGAAAGAGTCTTGCCAAATAGACCCACATGTATCATCAAAACAATGCTTACGAGATAACATTTACTTAAACTATTATGCATTGTATGGCTATTCACCTTAGCATTATTATTGAAGAAGATGGAGGGGTTCTTTGCCCCGTTTAATTAGTCTAGTTTTTTTTTCATTAAATGTTTTATATGCAGAAAAGAGGTATCGATGCTATTCAACTCATCTCAAATATGATTATTTCAATCAAAGAGAGCATATGGAAAACCAAAAAGTAAAAATAGATCATGCTTCCTTAAAGAAAGTAGAATAACCCAATAGCATGCACTTGGATGAGATGATAAAAGATCTCTTCCGATTTAAAAGGTTATGAATTTGAATCCAACCATAGGAATGCAAGTTCACACACACAAAAAAAGTAGACTATGGTGCGATTGATTCCAGTTTTGATAAATTAGTGTTTTGAAATATATTTTTAAATAATTTATTTTGGTTACAATGCAATTTTTTAAAATGATTTATGTTGAAATGATATTTTAAAGGGAATTGTTATTTATAGTGAAAAGTCCTCAAGCGAAATTGTCCCGACATGTATTCCACTCGGTTTTAATTGTTGACTTTCCCATGTTTTCCACCAGCATGTCGTGATTTCCGCAAAGCTCTCTCATGTCATTGGATAATTTTTCTTTCTCAATGCTTTCGAGACAATTTTATTCGCTGGATATAGCAATGTTGTATTTTAAAAGAGAGTCGATAAGAGTTACCTTTTTTAAGAGGAGGAAATATGCACAATTATTATAATTATTTTTGAACAAGCACAATTAATATTTTGAAGTGTGTGCTTTAAAACAAGAAAATCAATTTTATGGGCAAAAAATAGGCAGAATAGAACAATCTGATAGCTGTATTTTATATGCAGACATCAATTGTTACGATATCCAAATCCACTATTTTGAGCTTAAAATAGATGGATTGTGCATTAGTTCCAACTGAAAGCAACACATTACATTGTACCAAAAAAGAAAAAAAGAAACACATTACACAATACACATCCATTCATCTAATTTGGTTACTTACAACTAAGCTTTCACTTTTTCTAATGTTTTAATCTTCATTGATGCCCCACCATAACATCCTTGTCCTATAAATGACAAGCATGATACCTTAACCTTAATTTCATGCTAGATACCAAAATTTAAGTTAGCAAATCTCAATTAAGGGTCCATAACAAAGCCTTTCACCTAAATGTCATATTCTCCAAGCCTCTATAAAAGCCTAATCCTTAGTATTATCAATATGCATCAAGTGCTCATTGCAACTTCTATTCCTACCATCTTCACAAGTTCAATATCACTTAAAACTTTCTTTAAAGAAAACCAAAATGATTAAAATTCAATCTCTATTGTCCTTCTCACTTGCAATAATAGTTTCCCTCTTGTTTTCCACCACCACTACTTTATCTCAACTATCACCTGCTACTGCTCCAATACAACCTACACTACCGGCTCCAACCACACCAGCTGCAGCTCCTAAACCATTGGTACCTTCATTACCAGAGTCACCTAGTGATTCCACCCCTGACACCGCAGGCACTGTTGACATTGTCGGAATCCTGAGAAAGGCGAAGGCATACAATGTCTTCATTCGACTCATGAAAACAACTCAATTGATCAACCAACTCAATTCACAACTATTGGCTACAAAAACAGGTGGATTAACGATTCTTGCACCAGATGACAGCGCCTTTTCAGGACTCAAAGCGGGATTCCTAAACTCTCTTTCTGATGGACAAAAGCTCGAGTTGTTACAGTTCCATGTTATTTCAGACTATGTATCTAGCTCTAACTTTGATACTCTAACCAACCCTGTGAGAACACTTGCCGGAGATAAACCCGGAAAGGTGGAACTGAATGTTGTGAGTTACGGAGGAAGTGTGAACATATCGACAGGGGAAGTGAACACGACAATCAATGGCATTATATATACTGATAAACGTCTTGCTATTTACAAAGTTGGCAAAGTGCTTCTTCCTATGGATTTCTTTTCCGTTGGTAAGGCACCAGGGAAGGCACCATCTTTGGCGCCAGAACCTTCAACCGATACAGCAAAAGCGCCTAAACCCGATAAAGATACATCATCAGATTCGTCGCAGGTAATTAATCCAACTGAAAACAAGTCTGGCTCTATCAAGATTGTGTATGGAAAGTGGATGTCAGTTGGAGTTGTATTAGCTTTCGCGGCGATGATTCAAATTTGATATTGAGAGATGAGTATATATATGCTTTTGAGTTTCATTCTTCAGAATACGCACCTTCTGTTACAATTTTTTTTGGTTGTCTTCTTTCTGAATTCTTATTTTAGGGAATATACTTTGAGAGGCTAGAGCTTTGTAATGGTTTGCGTGACTATGTTGTGGTGATACTATCTTATGGTATTTATTTTATTTGCTTGTATGAAAAACTCAGCCAATTATTATCTTTCTTTCCTAAACAATTTGGAGCATTTTTATTGAAGTTATATTGGATTTGGAGTATCACATTGCCAAAGTTCAGGCGCTGTCGATGTTAAATAGACTTGGATTTCACTCTAAAAACTAACTCCTAAGAAGAGGGTGTTCAAGAATATATAAAAATTCAACAATCCGAAAACGTTGACAATGTAAAACAGAATTGGACGAGGACCACTTTATAGACGTGAGAGTGAGCACTGAAGAAGTATAATATTTCTACATTGTTAAGGTTCTGACACTAAGATTTAACCCATTTAACATTTTCATTGAAGAGATAATTAAGTGTCATATACAACGCAAACGATTCCTAGTACACAAAGTTGTCAAAATTGTGATTTTGTTTTAGATCGAAAGGGAATAGCAAAATTGAAAATTGTAAAATCGCAATCGAAATCGAAGTTGTAAAATCGCAATCAATAAGATTCTACCAAAACAAAAATAATGCTAAATATATGTAATAAATTGTATGTAGTCATAAATGAATCAAAGTTTCAAGTCCACAAAATATTTATACACAGATGACTCAAAGTCTAGATGTGGAAACTTACGATTTTATGTAAACCGAGTTAATGTCGACTCGTATGAAAAAAAAATCCTAGAATCCTTCAAAATCCTTCAAATCCTTTTTTTCAGATTCTACAATGGATGAGGTGTGTAAAGTCACAAAATCCTGAATTTTGGGATTTAAGTCGCGATTTTGACCATAATGCTATTAAGTATAGTCATTCGGTTTTCTTCTGTATCTTCAAGGAAAAATGCTATTGGAACATCCCATTTTGACAATAATACCAGACATTTGCAGAGAATAAGGTCTAAGAACAATCAACAATTATTAACTATCATTAAATGGTACAACTATGTTCTCAAATATAAGCAAACAGTCAACCAAAGGAGATGTATCTCGTTAAAAGTTGAGCTTGATAAATCAACTTTGTTTGATTTTTTCTTGCTTATATTTATGAGCGAAGAGAGTAAAGACCAAGGAAGAGCAGCCTGAATCTAGGACTACTGTTTTTGTCTGTTCAACTTGCCCGTGTAACATGCGAAGTCTAAAAGATGTGCATGTAAAAAAGGTGCAGTATCCAACGCAATTCCGGAGCAAAATAGAGGAATGTCTGTCTTGCACTTCCCTATTGGAAACATAAAGGAAATCAACCCAAAATCAAACAAAAATTTGGGAACATGATCTTGGAACTCTAAAACCCTGGAAATTGTGGGAAAATAGTGCAAATTCAATGAACTAGAACGAAATAATCTTCTAACAGAGAGTAATTGAACCAGAACGAAACAATCGTCAGCGGAAACAAATGAAAAGTTGACATGAGAGGAAATGAAATCGATCGAATAAATTGAATCAGTAATTTGAGTAAAAAAAATGAAAATAGATTTTCTCTAGAATTTTAAACTGGTGAAGAAAAGAAACAGAGAGAAAATAAAAATAAAATGAGAGGTGAATTGAATTTTATCAAGAAAAAACGGCGGACAATTTCTTCGAGGTGGATACTAGATTTACTTTGATACCATGTTACGAAACATATCTCAACAAGAAATGAGAGAGAAACTTCAAACTCTTTGTATCGGTCAAAATGGCGATATTACAAAGAGCAGTGCTATTTGGTGCGAGAATGGAACAAACGACATTCAATGAAGCATCATGTCGTTTATCGTCAAAGGACAATTCACACCACATATCAATTCCCTATATTACAAATGAGTAAAAGTTAACCTTCCATTACAGAATAGATAAATCTCAGATCCCCCAATCCACTTTGGTATATAAATTTACCAATATATATATAGTATTCACTCCTTTTTCACTACTACATAACAATACATCACACTCTTGAATATTAATATCATGTTACCTAATAAATTTAAGGTTGTTAAATTGAGATCCTATTCTGGGTTATGTAGACAATGAAGTTAAGGTAACTGCTCCAAAACAAAGAACAAGGGTCATCCACTTTCCATAAGCATTGATTTTCACAGTACCAGAGTTATCGTTTGCGGGTTTAACTTGAGATGAATATGAGGAATCTGGTGATACTGCCTTCTCCTTATCAGCTTTCAGAGTCATTGCAGAAGGTTCCGGTGCCAAAGATGGTGCCTTAGCAACTGAAAAGAAATCCATAGGAAGAAGTAATTTTCCAACTTTATAGATAGCAAGATGCCTATCAGTATATATAATGCCATTGATTGTGGTGTTCACTTCCCCTGTAACTTACCACATTCAGTTCTACCTTTCCGGGTTTAGATCTCCAGCAAGTGTTCTCACATGGTTTGTCAATGTGTCGAATTTAGAGCTAGATACATAGTCTGAAATAACGTGGAACTGTAACAGCTCGAGTTTCTGTCCATCGGAAAGAGAGTTGAGGAATCCTGCTTTGAGTCCTGAGAAGGCGCTGTCATCCGGTGCAAGAATTGTTAGCCCACCTGATTTTATAGTCAATAGTTGTGAATTTAGTTGGTTAATTGATTGAGTTGTTTTCATGAGTCGGATTAGGACGTTGAATGACTTCACCTTTCTTAGGATTCCCACGATGTCAACGCCTGGAGCGTCAGGGGTGGCATCACTGGGTGAAGGTTATTGTGGTGATGAGGGAACCAATGGTTTGGGAGCCCCGGCTGGTGGTGTTGGGGACGGTAGGGTGGGTTGTATTGGGGCAGCAGTTGGAGATAATTGTGCCAAAATAGTGTTAGTAGAATACAAGAGGGAAACTAGTAGTGTAAATGAGAAGGATAAGAGATGAGATTGCTTCTTCAACATCATTTTTTGGTTTTGATGAGTGTTATGGCTTTTTTCAAATTATGGAAATGGTAGGAATTGTACTTGCAATGAGTACTTTGATTTGATGCATTGATAATATACGGGGGAAAGCTTTTATAGAGCATGAGAATATGCATGGTAGAGACTAGAGATTTGAGAAGTAGGTGAAAGGTTTTGTTTTAAAGCATGAAATTGTGATTTGTGAACTTAAAAGTTGCTACCTGGCAAGGAAATTGAGGCGTTGCATCTACAAGCATGAAGTAATAATTTTATATTTCAGGGATAAGTTTGGCGAAAATTTTAAAGTAGATCAAAATTCCGATGTTAATAAAATGGTTGTTAAAGCATTGAACTCCATGAGTAATTAAATAAGTCCCCAAGTATATTATGTTACATGCAATATTATCAACTTAAGTAATATTTGTCATTTAAAATTGATTATATTATTTAATCAAGATAAGCAACATTATTTGGATAAAGCAGCTAAGCGCAAGGCAAAACATGAGAAATTTACGACAAAAGGTACTATGCTTATCCCAATTTTAATTGATTTTGTGTTTTTGAACTCAATTTCTAGTAATATTCTTATTGTATGAATTCTCTTTGCTTATTTCTTTTTGGTGTATTTGATTGAATAGGCTGACTCTGGGATTGGTGGAATGCTTCACAGTTCGAGATTTAAACTCTGTCTCTTTTATATCGCAATGTCCCTGCCAATAGAGTTATGCTCACAGAAACATAACAAATTGTTTTAAGTTTATTTTGTTTGAAAAAGTTTGTAAATACATACTAAATTTGCTAAAAACAAAATGATAAATTTGCGAACAAACTCGTAACATTCATGTTCATAACCTAAAATGGGAAAATACATAAGCCTACAAATATGATTATATTCAATTGTCTGGAATAGTCATATCTCTGCATTTGTAATGAAGATGTACTTGATCGAAGCTAATCTGAAGCCATATCTCAGGAATAGACATCGATTGGATATGCACTTGATTGAAGTTGATTTGACAATCTGAAGTAAACTAACACCACAACAAGACGACGAGAAAACAAAACAAAATCACACCAAGACGACGAACATGATACTAAGACGAAGAAATCACGAAAAATACTAAATATATTGGAAGATCACATATTTAAACAAAAAATAAAGAACAAAATGATTAAAATGGATGATTTCATATCAAAATTACAGCTAAACCAACTACCTTTGGTGATAGATGAAGTTGAGTACTTAGGGTTATGGGGGGTTGTGGTTGCAAGACGCACACGCGCGCGCGCACACAGACACACACATATATATAGAGAGAGAGGGCTAGGGGTCATCATTGTAATACGTATAACACCAGCCCCTATGGCAATGCGTAGCAATAGCTGTTGGGTATATTTTACAATCATGGTCAGATTTACAAATCCTGAAATCTTGTACTGCAATGTCAAATAAGCAAAAAGAATGTGACTAAAAGGTGATAAATTTTTGTGCATAATATAAATTAAAATTAAAAAACGGTGTGAAAGGTGACATACTCTCTACTCGTTGAGCAAGAAATGGAGAAAAAAGGATGATCAAAGCATAAACTTTGAGCCATATTTTTCCTCCTCTGCATGATATAAGCATACAAAAGTTTGATGCCTTTATATATAACAATTTTTTTTTGTCTTATTAGCTTCAATTAAATTAACACTTAGAAGTTGCAAGAAGTCATTAATAAAATTTGAAATTAATACTAATATATCTAATCAATATGTCAAATTATCTCTTTACATCACTCAAGTGATTACTTAACCTTAGCAAACATCGCTAATAATTTTTTTGACAGTCATGAAAGTCTATTATAGTTTTTATTTATCTTTTAGTCTATCGTATCGTAAAAGATAAAATCCCAAAAGAGAACATAATTATGAATGATGAAAACAACTAGTTTTATATATAACACATTGACGATGAAACAAAAACATTATTATAAATAAAAGTATCATTGGGTATTTTTTTTTAGAGAAGTATTATCGGGTATTTATTTTTGTTGAGAAAATTTTAAATTGTAGTTATAACATGTTAATGTGGAAATTGTATGTAATACCCATATGATTTTTGAATTAAAACAAATGTATTTACAATTATTTTTGTAAGCGGAATTTTAAAAAATTTAGAAATAGCTCTTAAACTTATTTAGTAAGGATTAGGGATGGGTACCCATGGGTACGGATAATATGATATTCGTCCCCGCCTCGTTTGATAAATATGATACACATGCACGTCCCGTATCCTCGTGGGTACCCACTATGCGGGTACCCGCGGTTATTGAGGTATCCATGGGTACCCATGGATTTTTTAATTACTTTATTTTTTTTAAAAAGAATTTTTTAATTTATTTATTTTTTGGTACAAATAATAACCTTTTTTTAATTAACAAAACACTTCAACTTTAAAACATCATAATCCATTCAAAATTTCATTAATCATACATAATCCATAGAAAAATCATGATTCTTACATAATCCATAGGATATGTTTTATGATGTTAATAAAGTAAAAACGGTGAACTTAATAAGATGAATCTAAAAAATTAAAAATAAAAATAAGTTATTAATGAGGAATCTTAGGTGGGCGGTAAAATTTCAATCAATAAGGTAACAACTTTTAGTAATAAGACAAGATATATAAAGATATTTTAGTAATTTACTTAATTTATTATCGGGTATGGGTACCCGTGAGTATGGATACAATCAAATCTGTATCTGTACCCATATAATAATGGGTAGTCAAATACCCGTTTATTATACCCGTGGATACCCGTTTAGCTACCCGCTTCGTGCCCGTGACGGATTTTACCCACGGGTACCCGTGGACATGGATATTTTTGCCACCCCTAGTAAGGATGAAATAGCTCTTAATTATAGAAATATATGGGACAAATTCCGCTTTACTAAATTGAATGTTTTCATCCTCACAAGATTTTTTTACTTTGTTTTTTTGTCTCTAATAACTATTTTATGTTCATGTGAATGTCAAAATTATAACTATTTTATGTTCAAATTGTATTTATGTTACGTCCGTTTATTATGTTCAACATTTATATATTTATATTATGTTCAAAAACATGTCAAAATTATATACATTAGGGACCAAAAATAAAACAAAAAAATTTGTGAGGATGAAAACATCTCATTAAGGACCAAAAATAAAACAAAAAATATGTGAGGATGAAAACATCTCATTTTATTTTTTAGGGACTAAAATCAAAATTTGATAATATATAGGGACGAAAAACTTATTTAACTATTTTTTTAATTGGGTATTAAATATTTTAGACATAAAAGAGACTATGATATCTATTAATATTATACCAAATATTCATATAATATTGAAAAGAAAGAAACAAGATCCACAAGTCCTAACTCAACTGGTAAAATGTCGAAATTGTTAGGCCGGATGCCATGACGGGGGTTCGAACCCCGGTACCTTCACTTATGTGTGTGAGTTTATAATGACTTTGTCATTTCGTCTATCTACCAAAAAAAAAACAATAAATTAGTTTTTAAAAAAATCTGGAAAGATTGCTACGAATCGAATTTTAAATGTCGTAAATGTACAAGATCCACTGTGTTTGTTTCAGTTTCAAACATTATTATGCATTGTGCATACCAACTGAATTAAACTCACGAGGACTCTTTAATTTATTTTGACGTTCTGTATGTTTTATTAAATTTATGTAAAATATTCGTTTTGTTAAAAAAAAATAAAAAATCATTCTCTCTCTGAAACACACCCCACGACCGAAAAACTCTCTAACTCCCGATGAGGTCAAATTCTCACTTGCCTTTAAATATGCTTGAAATCACATGGGTGGCTTTTTATTTAGGTCCTTCCTGATGCTCCACAATATCTTGTTTGTTAATTGGCTTGGCGGTATGTCTGCGGCCCTTGGCTCCTTTTACACTTCATATATGTTTTGCTTTGAAACTTATATAGTGAAATGATAATGATCGGTACAATGTTGCTATCCTATTATCATATGACATGTCTGTCCGGTTTATGCTTTGCTTAAATCTAAGTTCTGTGAATGAACTTGTAGTTGATCTTGTAGCCTTTTAAGGATATTTAAATTTCTAAAAATTAGGAATATTCAAATAGTAGTAAATTAGGGATTATCTAATTCTATATGGATTGTCGTTTGACATAGTATGATGAGAATTCACTGTATTGCTGCATAGCCTCACTAAGTAACTACAAAAATACTATATGTTTTTATTGGACCTCAGTGCATGCCCCCTTATTTTAAGGTGAATGCTAACTGTGGTAAGCGTAAATTAAATAATCAAATATAGTATTGTCATGGAATTTGTGTACTCAAATCCTTAAAAATTTTAAAATTGATCTTTTTAATACAAAATTTTCATTTTTTTATTCGCTAGCATGTGCCCTTACGGTACTTGTTAGCCAAGGCCTTTATTCAAAGCATGTCACAATGAAGAAAAATAGGTTGAAAATCACTCTTTTAATGCATAATGTCACTATCTCCACTTTTGAAGGAGCGGGATTTGAAACCCTATGGCTTCCTATCCTTTATAATTATATCTAGTCTAGTCTAGGAAAGAAAAAACTTTGAAACTGTATAACTTTAATTAGCTTAAATATTGACGCATCTTTTTCCAGGCATTTGAATGAGGTTGGATAGGTATATGTTTAAGAGATGACACAGGAACTTTTGTCTTAGCTAAAACTGACTGGTTTAGTCCGTTATGTGATGTGCATATGGGAGAAGCACTTGGTTTACTTTCGGCTTTAGAATGGGTTCATGAGCTTCATCTTGGCCCAATAGACTTTGAGTTGGATGCGAAGAAGGTTGTTGATAACTTCTTATCGTCAACCAATGACGGGACTGAGTTTGGAGACATTATTCAAAGTTGTCAATCTCTTTTTAGGAATCTATCTTTATGAAAACTTTAAGGTGGAGTTTGTGCGGAGACAAGCAAATGAAGCAGCCCATGCTTTATCTAAGGAGGCCACATTATCTGCTAGTTTCCAAGTTATGTATGAAATACTATATTTTTTTGAACACATTTTAATTAATGAAATGCTTTAAGCTTTTTCCTTTAAAATTTTTTTAACTTAAATAAGGAACAGGCTGTTTTTGGTTACAAATAGTTGAAAAGCTTACCTTCTCAAAAATAAAAGTTGAAAAACTTATACTGATTGAGCATTGAGGTGTGAGCAGTAGAGGAATGGTAGATGTGGTATGATTGAGTATCTTATCTGATCCATGCAGTTTACGACACATATACTTGGAACACATTAAAATAACTACTTGTTATTAGTAAGAAATGAGTACAAGGGACAGTAAAACCTACTTGTTGGCTTGTTTTTCATGTTATACTATCTAAGTTTTTATTTAATGTGATGTGATGTGATGGCATAAATCTTAACTGTTTTGTACAAGAATAGAATATAAAGAATTTCATTATTAATTTAGTGAAATTGACAGATTTTGATAGAGCTATAGAATACTTTAGAGTTGGACTCAATAGGTTTTACGCAGTTCTCTTAACCATTTTGTATATTTGTGAATCTCTATTTTGGAATGCCTAATTGCTCATAAAGAACTTGTTAGAATTGATTCTTCACAAACATTGTTTTTGTTCCCGTATCTGAATTATCTAAATTATGCATTGTAGAGTCACCGTTTGAGTTCCATGCGCTGGAGGTGGCTTTAGAAAAGCACCAAACGGTATAGGTTGGAATACAATTTTTTTATAATTAACAGGTACAGTTTGAATTAGAGCCATGATAACAAGGTAATTCTCTTTAAAAAAACACCGTAATTATTTTTTCTAGGTGACACCAACGGAGGGAATGATTGGGGTAGCACTTGAGTGACATTGTGGTACTAATGTCATGTGACATTAGCCAACTACAATGTCTAAGTAGAAGGACAAAAAATTCTTGTAAGTGAGAGAAAAGAAAACCATAATTTTTTGTTCTTTTGTACACTTGTGACATTGTAGTTGGAAGGTTACACAAGTGTTTCCCGAATGATTGAGGAATATATTACCATAAACTTTAACTTAATTTTAGGTAACATTTTCGTTTTATCTCTTTTTTCTTCCGATTTAGTATTTATATTATAAAATGATAATATTTTGTAATTTTGTATGAGATTTTTTTAATGAAATCTGAGTTTCTTGTTTTGCATAATGAAGATTTGAGGTTGTTTTTGAGTTTGATAAACTTTTTTTGAGTTTGATTTTTTTTCGATAAAAAAGAAAAACTATGTTGACATTTTATAATATAAAGGACTAAATCAAGACAAAAAAAGAAGATAAAAGGACGAAAGTATTATCTAAAATTAAATTAAGATACGAAATGTGTAATTTTGTCAATAATTCATTAGAACTATTAGGTTAAAAAAAAGGAGGGCAGTGATTTGGAGTAACTCGTTACTCTTAGGGTATGTTTGGTTGACGAAAGAAAGTGAAAGGAAAGAAAGTGTAAGGAAAGAAAGTGAAAGGAAAGAAAGATAGTGGAAAGTGAAATGATTTGTTTAGTTGTTTGGTATAAGTGAAAGTGAAAAGAAAGTGAGAGAGAAAGAAAGAGTTATAGTTATGAAAAGACATAATATCCTTGAACATAATAAAATATATTACCATATTTTTATAAATAGACAATAATTAATACTTTATAATTTTTAAATTTAAAGAAGTTAACTACTAAATTATATTAAAATATGGTCATTACTGTATTATCAACAAATCTTCAGCTATTTTATATTTGAGTATTTAGTTAATTTAGGGCACTATTATTCTTATTATTTTATTCTTGTAATATATTTTATTATGTTCAAGGATATTTATGTCTTTTCATAACTATAACTCTTTCTTTCTCTCTCACTTTCTTTTCACTTTCACTTATACCAAACAACTAAACAAATCATCACACTTTCCAATATCTTTCTCTCCTTTCACTTTCTTTCCTTACACTTTCTTTCGTCAACCAAACATACTCTTAAAGTCTATATATCCATATGTTTTTTTAGGGAAGAATAATTTTATTATTGAGAAATGATATTTGAACAATCATTTTGTGGCAACTTTCTCTCTCATACTCAGGTTTTGTTTTTCTTTCTCATTCTATTGCTTTAATTTTCGTGCTAATATCTACTTTTATTTGTTTATCTTTGGTTGTCCAATTAGTTGTTCATGAATAGTTGTTCAAACAACATACATCTTTATTATTGTTACATTTATTTTGGAGAAATGATATTTGAACATCCATTTTTAATAACTTTTGTGACAACTCTCTCATACTCTCATTGTACTTTTATTCTCTTTTTTTTTCTTCCTCTCTCTATTGTTATTGTCCAATAAAAAGAGAGGAAAAAGATTGTCACTAAAAGTTGTTGGAAATTGGTTGGCAAAATATCATTCATCTTTATTTTTGGCCAAGCTATATTGTCACTGCCATACTACCGTCGTGAAACATCATGTTAATTTATTTTACCATTTTTTTTTATAATTGAAAATTTCTTTATCTATAAATGTTGATCATTTATAAAATTTTACATTCATAATTTCATATATTTACTTTTAATTTCATACTCATTTTTACCCTCTTAATTTCATCAGTTTTGTCTTCATTCTTCATTGTTTATTCATTGTAAGTTTAGCTCTATTTTGTTTTATTTTTAATACTAATTTAAAATAATTAAATTAATATTTTAAGTTGTAACAATATTAAATATGAATAGAATGTTAATTTTTTATGTAAATTAATATTTTGTGGGATTAGTATAAATTTTTTAGAGTTCACCACCAAAACTAAAAATAAATAAGTTGCTTTAAGATGATGTGTTAAAATAGAACCCACAAAATAATCATTTGTAGAGATCATCACTAAAAGTGTTCTTACACATCTTACAAAACATAGGATGCTTTTTTTTTGTTACAAAGTGTAAAAAAAAAAAAATTCTTACGAAACATTTATTAAGAGTTAAAAGTATCATTGGATGTTTTTTTTGTTAACAAAAATTTACATTACAGTTTCGAACATATCTATGTGGAAATTTAATGTAATATGCTCAAATTTTAAAATATGATTTTTGAATTAAAACAAATTTTCTTTTTATAAGAGAATATTTATGAAATTTAAAAAGATATCTTAGAAACGTATGTTCGAAATGAGTTTCAATCTGTATGTCTTCACTTTATAAACTATGTTTGAGCTATCTATGAGTTAAAATTGTGATGATGTGGCACATCTAAAAAACTCCACATATTCTTTATGTGTTTATGAATCATAAACTCCAATTCATTCATTTTTATCATATTAATTAATTTTTGAACTACTAATTTTTATGTTCTATAACTCATATTTCTTAACTATGACCATTCACTCACTCATTATTGTGCTCGTGATTTTTTGACATCAAGCCATAGGATTGGCGTTGAATCGCAAATCTTTAAACTTTCTACTTTTATTCTTCGGAAGCGAAAAAGAGAGAAAAACCTTTGAGATTAAGGATCCGGGGGTTGATTTCGCAAAGGGAAGGTTTTACGCACCCTAAACGACTACAGTGTTCCGTAGGAACTTCTTGCCTAATTTATCTTGTGCTAAGTTATTTGCTTATTTTGAAAATGGTTGCTTAAATGTCTAAGTGAAAGAATGGGGGAAGAAGAATCATGTTTTTGTTATTTTTATTTGATTTGGAAGGATTGCGTCATTTGCTTACATACCCACAAGTGGGATCAAAACCAATGTAGTTCACCTCAAAAATTTCATTTGGTGGGTTGGATTGATTTTAAAGTTTTGAAAAAGTTTTTAGAAGGGATGAGAGACCTCAAAGGTATAGAAGAATAAAATGAAATGAAGTTGATTGATTTTAATTAAAAGAAAGCAAGTTTAAATATAGATTAAAATTGATTAAAAAGTTTGATTAAGAACTAAAAGGAAAAAAAAAACCTCTTGGGTTAAAATCCAAGGAATGATTAAAAAATATTTTGAAGTTTGACATATTTGATTTTTTTGGAAAATAATTTTTCTAAGCTAAAAGTAAACTAAAAAAACTAAGCGTTTCGACGAAACGTAAAAAAAAATAAAAGCATGAGAGGAATTACCAAGGATTTTGGATCCAAAGTAAAATTCTATCCTAAAATTACTAGTTGGTCATTTTTAAGGCCCTTAAATTAGTGCAAAAATTTACCCTAGTTTGTCACTAATTCATTTGGTTCTCGATTGCGGTTATGACATAATGCGGTAAAATAAATCGTGGTGTCGGTGTATATTTTATTTATGACGTTACATAGTCCCCAAATACATGCTAAAGCTTTAAGAAAATGTAAATAACAAGAAAGATAAAATGCATGCATTACATTACATTAATTCCTAACATACACACTAAAAATTAATGACAATAAAATAAATGACAAAAAAGAAAATATGCATGAGAAGATTCTACATAATAATGCAAATATAAGATAAAAAATAATAAAAAACAGTAAATAAAAAATTAAAATAAAGCGAGATATTTTTATAAACAAAGAGGAAAAAAAATTAAGGGAAAAAGAGGTGCATGAGTAAAAGCAGTAGTGTGTTTAGTAAAAAAGTAGTGGAAATGAAAAACAGTATGGGCTTAGTACAAAAATTGGGCTCAAATCCAGATCAAATCTGAACCGTCTGATTAATCGGATGGCTCAAATCTAATCCTAGGGAACTCATATCATAGCCATTAGATCAAATGATCCAAAAGTTAAAACAACAAGAACACAGTAAGCAGCAAAAGGAATATACGCATAGGAATATAAAAAGGAAATATAGTGACCGTCAGATCTGTTTGATCAAAGATCCGACGGACTAAACAACAAGTGTAGTAGGTCATAAGAGGAGAAGCAACGTGTGAATAAGCAATAAGATTACTACAGGCAGATCTGACGGCTTAAGCTTGAAGGCTCGCGGTAACCTTATAGATCCACACGCACAGGATTCGACCAAAAAGGAAAGGATATAAATAGAGGTTTTCACAATAAAAAACACATATCAACCTCTCTCTAAGTTGTTTTTAGAGAGAGAGAGAGAGAGTCTGAAGTGGATCAACTTAACACCGTTGGCACGGTGGCCGGCCACCCTAGGGTGGCGGCGCCGGCGGCGGCCAACCTCTAAACACCTTCGATTTCAAAAAAAATAATATAGATCCACATATCCTTTTCTCTTCTAGTTTCAAATTCGAAATCGATTTTCAAAAAGAAATAATCAAACGCTCTAGATCTACGAATCAAACTCAACAATAAAGTAAAACTTCTACCTCTGTTACTTTCTGAAACGGTTCAGTTTAAAGATCATTTATGATGACCGGTCCGACTCGTATTCCTCCTTGTTCGATTCACCTCGGTTTGGTCAAGGTTGTTGTACACTGATTTCAGTTTCGGTTGTGATGCCTGAATGCTTGTGAACAACTTCGGTTTCCTCTCCTTTTTCGCTTTCTCACGGTTTTGGCTTGAGGTTGATGAGTATCAGCGATTCAAACACGAGATCTGTTGTGTTGTTATTTGTAAGATCCAAAACTGGTGCTGGTTATTTTGGTTTGTGCTTGTGTAGTTGCTGGGTTCATGATGAACTCTCACTGATGTTCTTCATTTTTGTGGTTTTTAGTGATTTTGATCCAAAAATGAAAGAAAGAGAAATGAAAAACGTGTTTATGTTGATTTGATCGATTGGGTGAATAGTGATTGGTGAAAGAAAAAAAAAAAGACTGATTGATTCTGCATTTATGACAGTCTATTTATAGAATGTCATATTAGGGTTTAGGTAGTGAGGTGGCTCCCTCTGATTGGCCAGATTGGATCTGAAGAAAAAGACCAATACAATGGCATGCGTACATGACTTGGACCCAAAGACTTAAAAAAATGAAATAAGTAATAAAATTGGATAAAATAAAAAACGAAATTACTAAATAAATAATAAAAAATTTGATTTAGTTAAAAGAAAAAATATTAAAAATAAAACAAAATACTTTATAAAAAGAATAAAAATAATAATAAAATTGTCCCTTTCGGTAACAAAAATGAGGTATTTTAAAATACCTCTCTGCCGAAATTTTCGCCTGAGACAACGAAATTACTCGACTTTTAAAAGATGGATAAAAAAAAGTTTTAACTGTTTAAAATACGAATAAAACGTTTTAACTGTTTAAAATACAAATAAAAAGTTTTAACTGTTTAAAATACAAATAAAAAGGTTTAACTATTTAAAATACGAATAAAAAAGTTTTAACTGTTTAAAATACGAATAAAACGTTTTAACTGTTTAAAATACGAATAAAAGGTTTTAACTGGTCAAAATTTAGGGTATGACAATTATTTTATATACTAGCACTAATATGATCTCAATATTTTTAGTTTCTATAAATGAGATTATTTGTCTTACATTGAAAAATATTCTTAGAAGTCGTGGTTGAGCCCAACACAACCCTACAAAACCAGCTTGTGGGGTGAGGATTTCCCCACTTATAAACACATTGTCAGGTAATCTACTATCCGATGTGGGACTCTTGACACACCCCTCACGACTAGCACTATTCGGCTTGGTTCGTGGACATAAACGGTCGGTGGTTTGATAGGGGAAACTCGATAGCCTGTGACCCAATGGATCTTGAAGAGGCTCTGATACCATCTTAGAAGTCGTGGTTGGGCTTAACACAACCCCACGAAACCGTCTTATGAGGTGAGGATTTTGTTAGAGTATATGTAAATAACAATAAGTCATTGTGACCCGAATTCGGCTCCCAGACCCGTGACACGTGGTCAGCATGAAATTTTCAAACCCAAGTGACAATGAAATCTTAATACTAGTGTCCCTAAGTCCCCCTTACCATGTAATCTTGTGTATACCGTTTGTGACCCGAATTGGAAAATGGCTATGGATGCTGAATTTGATGCTCTTATTAAAAAGGGTTAATAGTGCTTTACCCCCTGTAATATAAGACATTTCCGGTTTACCCCTCTAAGAAATTTTAAGTTTGAAATTCGTCCTCATAAATTTTTTGTTCCAAAAGACCCTTCTCCCATCCAACTCAGCATAATCTAATATAAAAAAAAATTAATTATACAGTCAGTGCGCTACATAATGAGATATGCACAGTTAGTGTGTCACTCAGTGTGCCACGTCAGCAAATATGCACAGTCAGATGAGGGAGGGGGGGTCTTCTAGAAAAAAAAATTACGAGGACGGAATCCAAACCAAAAATTTCTTAGAGGTAAACCGAAAATGACCTATATTACAGGGAGGTAAATCACTATTAACCCTATTAAAAATAAGATGTGAGAGTTAGTGCCCCGTATAACACCCTAAACCCCTTAAAGCGATAAAACACACAATGATACGATCATATAAAGAATTTAGATGTTACTTCTTCAATAAGTTCAAAATATGCAAGATTAATTTTTCTCAAAACATCGCAGCGAAAAATAATATAAAACAACTCATCAACAGATTATAAAAGCCTCCAAAATAGCCACGTCATATAACCATACTACATCACTCAAAATAAAACTTTAATCTCAACATACTGAGTAATAAACATCTCATACAGTCATAATATAAAGGACAATATTAGACACCCCTAATCAGAGTCCGAAGACTCCGAGGTAGAATCCATGCTAGTCCTCAAGCAAAATACTCACCAAGCCAAGCAGACTAATCTTGCACGCCGTCTACCCATTCATACGAATAAGGTAGGCGATCAACTAAACGACCTCTGGAGGTTAGACATCATTCAAATCAATTAAAGCATAACCAATTGAAAGTAAATAACATGATTATCTTCACATGATTAATTACATTCAAATTAAATCATTCACAACAACCCCACAATTATTCAACATTCAATAACATCCATCAAGCGTACAAGTATAATAACACACAAGTACGACTTCACGTTTACACGTATTCACCAAGTTCCACCGATACAAGTATTCACTGAGCACATAAGCAAGTATGACACATTTAATCAATTATCAAATGTATGATATGCGTCTTGACACAACTCTATATGCATGTGGTATCAATTGGATTCCGGAGATAATTTTACCGTTTAAACCCACACCCATGTAAGAGTACACCTCCTCCTACGTATTCCACCTATGTAAAATACACCTCCTTTTAAACTTCTCATATGACTCAATACGACTATGATGCATGGACATACAAGCAAAGACTCGACAATGCATATCAACTAGCATATGTATTCACCGACAACAATGTAAAAGTACACTTACATCGATTAATTCACCACCAATTGCATTATCAAGTATTTACGTCCACACAATCAACAAGTCATAATTTAAACAAGAGTCATCATCATACAATCAACAAGCATTAGCATAATCATCATCAACAACAACACCTTCAGGAAACAACAAGTTCCAAACTCACCTTTTACATAAAAGACGGACAACTACCCACATCAAAACATTCACCAAATTAAACATCCAATTCTTATGGATTGATTATTATCCTAACATATCATCATGAATATAAAGTCACTTACAAGTTATCCGAGCATAAAACATTGTTTTAAAGAAGTTCGTCTATTTAAACAACTTTCTACAATTTTAAAGTAATTCAACAAAACAAGTTAAACGTGATCAAACACCTTAACCAAGCATATACAATACTCACAATTGATCACAGTAACATAAGCATATAAGAATCATAGGCCAATTCTAATTAATTCTAAAATTTCACTAAGTTTGTCTCATTTTATTACTTTTTCAAAGAATTCCATTTTTCAAAGTAAAACCAAGCTAAAGCTCAAGTTACCATTCAAAACTAATTTATAAATCATAGTTACAGCAAGGCAACCTTAACCCTACCCTTTTTCCTTGAGAAAACAAGTTTTCGGAAAATCATGCGTTCTTGGATAATTTTCAAAAAGTTTGATTCAATTAGCAAAACCAAGATCAATCCAAGTCATTTGATGTTTTAGAAGGTTTAGAAAGTATAAAAACAGTTAACTACATAAAAAGAATCGGTTTGAAACTGTCTGGATCGACCATGAGTGCCCAGAATGACCCAAAATAAGGGTGTCCGTTCTGTGCAACTCGCTACAGCGAGCTACACCAGAACAAGTCACCTTGTTTTGGTTGTTCCCTCTCGGAAACTCTCCAATTTTTCACCCAGAATCTCCGTTTTTTATCCCCTTGACCCCAAATTCGATTCCAAAACTTATGTATCAGTTTACATACTTTTAAAAGCAATCAAAAACATCACAAACATGAAATCAAAACACCAATTCATCTCAAACTCATCATTTAGATCATTTTTCAACAAAAACCCAAAATTCTCCATTTTCATCCAAAACTCAAAATCAATCATACCAATTCAAACCTCATCACATAGAAACTTAAACAAACATTTATTAAGTGAATTTGAACAAGTTTCAACAATAATCATCCATCAATTCAAGCTACACAGTTGAATAAGCAAAAATTGTCAAAACCACTTATAAACAACAACAACTATGAGTGGATTAGTGGAGTAGTGGTTATACAATTGTACTATTGTCCTTTTCCTGCGCTCTTCAGTGGATCAACATCCAATGCCTTCAAATTCCTCTGAATTAGCCGTTGCTCCAGGCTTCCATTCCTTCTGCAATCATAAGCATTTAGAAAACAACTTCTAACCAATTGAGAATTCCAGTCTTCAGCCTCTGATGAAATTCAGCTTCTGATGATCTTCAGCTTCTGCTGACATCAGCTTCTGCTAGACAGCATCTGATGATCTTCAGCTTCTAATGACGTCAGCTTCCGATGATCTTCAAATGCTCTTTTCTTCAGACGCTATCTTGCAACACAAGCTTCCTTTTTCTAAATTCCATTGCTCTCATTTGTTCCTCCAGAACCTATATTTAATTTAAATTTTTGTCTATGGTCCTGCACACTTGAACAAATATTAGCATATTCAATTGACATTTTTAATACCTTGTTATCATCAAAACTAAGAGTGGTATTGTCAAACACATTTTGTTCCAACATACTAACTAATTCACAAATGTTATTACTCACTTAAACCGTTAAAACCGAATAATTACCATCTATAATCAATTAACCGAATTCACTAGTAACTTAGTAAAACTAACGATCCTCACTAAAACGCTAAAATAATATTTCTAATGAAATCACTAATTTACTCTCACTAGCCAAATGACTAAAATACCCTTAACTTCCAAAATGACCAAAATACCCTTCTAGGCTAAAAACCCACCAATCTCAATTAAAATACACAGAGGCAAATAATCGCATGCAAGCACATATAAACACATATAATAATTAATTAAAATAATTCTAGCTAAGAATGAGTTGTACACACACTACCAGATTGCAAATGTTTTTCAAAGGGCTTTCCCTTGGTTTTGTTTGAGGATTTTCAGAACAGTCTCAACCTACGACAACCTCCTGTTTCGACTACAGGGGGTGTGTTAAGAGTATATGCAAATATATTTATATGTAAATAGCAATGAGTAGCACATCTCATAGTATCTGGTGAGTTAATTAGTTTCGGTTACCACCATAATCATAAGCTAAGTCAACTATTGTAATTGGTGTATATAACCACAAGGTTGTTAATGAAATAATGAGGCAATTATATTCTTTCAAATATTGTGTGTAAATGTGATTTTGCGCACCAAATTTTGGGTTTTGTTCATCACCACTTTCAAACAAAAATTGTATAATTCATCTTCAATTTTGTATTACATTTTCCCCCTCACTTTTTTATTCCATCTCTTGATTATTAATTGGTTTCTTAACATGATAGGGAGTCAAGTTACTCTTAAATTGGTTAAATATTTGAGCCCTACTTTTTTATTTATTTATACGATGTATGCTCGTTTATTTTTTCGACTTTCTTTCAAATTTTCTTTTATTCCATAGTGATTTTTTTTTTACTTTAGGAATTTATAGGATTTTCACCACACAAGATTAGACACTGGATCCGTCGCCACCGTCCATATCATCACCAATAAACTTTTAAGATGGTGTCGCATTTCACGAATGTCGTTAACATCCTTTGTGCCTATATTAAGGTGACTTAGTGTCACCCTCAAAGTACACTTCACTTCTACCACATTTCCGCATATAACCCCATATCTTAGATATTGACATGAGCCTTGGAGTACTAACGTGCTTGCATGCATCGTTCTCCTCCACCGCACTGGAGAACCGTAAACAACCCTTCCATATCATCGATCGTCACCAGGCAGATCACAAATCAATAAGAAATTATTCATAAATACGAGATTTGAAGAAATTTACAAGAGACAAAAAATCAAATTGGATAAGTGAATCATATACCGCTGATTGCAACCCAGAAAATTTGTTAACTTCATTTTCTTCATCTCCATCTCCACCTTCAAATCTTGAAAAATTCATTTTCTTACTCTTGACCCCTAGAAACATGAACACATCATAATTTAAAAAGGACATAGTACCCAATTTCTTAAGCTCCCTACTAAAAAACCCCAACAACAGTCGCAGAACTCCTCAATTCTTCCTACAAATTCTCAACCCTCTTGCAACAAATTTGCAATTTGCCTTCGACACCAGAAATCCAGTTATTCTGATTTGTTTTGTTTACTTTTTAAGTTTTAATTTATTGGTTTTCCAAATAACATATTTTGACTTAAGGAATTTATGGGTTCTCAAAATGGTAAAATGGTGGAGTCTTTAGTGTTTTATTGTGTTAAGGTTCAATGGTAGTTGAATTTCTTTAATGGAGAATTGGAGATAAACATGAAGAGTTTAAAAAAAAATAAAAATTACAAGGATGATGAAGATGCGCATGAAGACTGGTTGGTTGGAGTTTGCGAGGAAAAAGAACATTTTTTAATAAACAATTAATTAAAAAAAATACCTTTTACTGATTTGGAACCACCAAGTCAAGTGTTTAACGGGCCACATCAGTGTTATTGTAACGGATGGTTCTTTAATATTGAAATATTGCACATCTTTACTGACTTAAGAGATCAATTTAAAATTTAATCGATTGATTTTATCTTTTCGTTAAACTTAAACGACTCAGTGGTATTTCGACTAAATTTTACTATTATTGAGTGTAGTAGATGTAACTTAAATTATTTCATACAAATCTCCGGTATGAAAACAAAAAAAAAATTGGATTCTAAGATGAGGGAACAATTAAGTTCTTCATCGATAGACCAAAACAAAAATAACATTAAATTCAATCTATGATCAAGATTTATTAAAAATGAAAATGAGAACATCCACAAATTTCCACACTCAATCTGCCATTGTCTCTTCCCCATCTGCTATCTCTCAAACTCACTACAAATAAAAAAAATAAAAATAAAAATACGCGCGTTGAAAATCAAACAAGTGTTACAAGACACAGATGTTGGTAGCAGTCAAACAAGAGCACTAACAAGACGGTTATGTTCCTGCTGTAATGGAGTGGTAAATGTTTGAAATGGAAGTCACGAACGGTAACCCTCTTAAATTGGTTAATATTTTATTGAGTTAAATATGTTTTTTAGTCCTTACAAAATTATAAGTTTTTAAGTTTAGTCCATGCAAAAATTGTATTCACTTATGGTACTTATTTGCATTTTTATAGAACTATTTTGAAGGACTAAAAGTATCCATATTTTGTAAAATGTTTTTAAAATAGGGACTATTCTTATAAACTATAATATTTTGGAGAACTAAAATTACCTATAAAATTTTATAGGGACTAAATGAAAAAACTCATAATTTTGTAGGGACTACAAATATATTTAACCCTGTTTTATTCAATGTGTTTTGTTCGATGTAGAACTCAAAGAACTCATTTTTATTGAATGTGAATTCAAAAACAAACATTTCTTAATTTATGTGTATTAAAAGGTCACCATCACTAATTGAACACATAAACTATGTTATTAGCAAAACCCATAAACTTTTGAAAGCCATACTTAATTTTTTCTGCAGGTTTCTTTTTCAGCACTACTCATAAGTTGGAATGGACGATGAAGATGATGATTTCAACAAAAAGAGAAGCCGTGTTGGGAAAGATTGTGTGTGACAATGTGTGAATATTCTCATTGTTATTTTTAATAAATCTGACCCATCGATTCAATTTAAAGACATTAATGTTCTGTTCTATCGGTGAGAGATTTAATTGATATAATCCACAATAAATATCGTGGAACAAACATAGAGGTCGTGAAATTTGCGAGGGAAGTCTTCGCGACATATAGCACCTCTCATATTTTAATAAATTATATATTCCCGTGAGTTTACCTCAGTTGGTAGGGATAACGCATATTATATGCAGGGGCTGAGGTTCGAACCCCGGGGCAGTCCACTTCTCCACATTTAAAATGCGTGAGCTCTAGCCATTAGGTTACTTTGTACAAAACAGTGCTCGTGTAGAACCAAATTAAAAATAAATACCGTAAGATAACAGAACCACAACATAATCACGCAAACCTCCAAAAAGCTCTCGCCTCTCAAAGTATTCTTCCTAAGCTATGAATTCAAAAACAATAAAATGTAACAGAAGGTGCATGTTCTGAAAATGAACCTCATCAGCATATCCACTTGTTTCAATATCATGTTTGCATCATGATCACCACAAAAGCTAATGCAAGTCCAAGTGACACAAATTTTCCATACACAATCTTCACAGAGCTAGACTTGTCTTCAGTTGGATTAATTACCTGCGACGAATCAGAGGATGTATCTTTATCGGGTTTAGGCGCCTTTGCGGAATTGGTTGAAGGTTCTGGTGCCAAAGATGGCGCCTTCCTTGGTGCCTTAGCAACGGAAAAGAAATCCATAGGAAGAAGCACTTTGCCAACTTTATAAATAGCAAGACGCTTGTCGGTATATACAATGCCACTGATTGTTGTGTTCACTTCCCCTGTTGATATGTTCACACTTCCACCGTAACTTACCACATTCAGTTCTACCTTTCCAGGTTTATCTCCAGCAAGTGTTCTCACGGGGTTTGTCAATGTGTCGAAGTTAGAGCTAGATACATAGTCTGAAATAACATGGAATTGTAACAACTCAAGTTTCTGTCCATCGGAAAGAGAGTTGAGGAATCCTGCTTTGAGTCCTGAGAAGGCGCTATCATCTGGTGCAAGAATAGTTAATCCACCTGTTTTTGTAGCCAATAGTTGTGAATTGAGTTGGTTGATCAATTGAGTTGTTTTCATGAGTCGAATGAAGACATTGAATGCCTTCGCCTTTCTCAGGATTCCGACGATGTCAACAGTGCCTGCGGTGTCAGGGGTGGAATCACTGGGTGACTCTGGTAATGAAGGTACCAATGGTTTAGGAGCTACAGCTGGTGTGGTTGGAGCCGGCAGTGTAGGTTGTATTGGAGCAGTAGCTGGAGATAACTCAGATAAAGTAGTTGTGGTTGAATACAAGAGGGAAACTAGTATTGTAAGTGAGAAGGACAAGAGAGATTGAATTCTAATCATCTTGGAAT
>Ga0315914_1000515_pt1 | contig 49284 bp, 23 predicted proteins | sample MpolenodulesMG_FD_203920 | JGI IMG/M metagenome (GOLD analysis project Ga0315914, IMG submission 203920) | Medicago polymorpha root nodule microbial communities from Los Angeles, California, United States - elongated nodules | ecosystem: Host-associated > Plants > Roots > Nodule | place: USA...
CAAAATAACTTATTCAAAACAACTTATTTATGCAAAACAGCTTATTAAGATCTCTTTTTTCAACACAACTTATTCAAAACAGCTTATTTATGCAAAACGGCTTATTAAGATCTCTTTTTTCAAAATAACTTATTCAAAACAGCTTATTTATACAAAACAGCTTATTATGATCTCTTTTTTCAACATAACTTATTCAAAACAGCTTATTTATGCAAAACAACTTATTAAGATCTCTTTTTTCAAAACAACTTATTTATGCAAAACAGTTTATTAGGATCACTTTTTTCAAAACAACTTATTCAAAACAGCTTATTTATGCAAAACAGCTTATTAGGATCTCTTTTTTCAAAATAACTTATTCAAAACAGCTTATTAGGATCTCTTTTTAAAAAACAACCTATTCAAAACAGCTTATTTATGCAAAACAGCTTATCAAGATCTCTTTTTTCAAAACAGCTTACTTATGAAAAACGGCTTATTAGGATCTCTTTTTTCAAAATAACTTATTCAAAACAGCTTATTTAAGAAAAACAACTTATTAGGATCTCTTTTTAAAAAACAACTTATTTAAAACAACTTATTTTGAAAAAAGAGATCCTAATAAGCTGTTTTGCATAAATAAGCTGTTTTGAAAAAAGAGATCTTGATAAGCTATTTTGCATAAATAAGCTGTTTTGAATAAGTTATTTTGAAAAAAGAAATCCTAATAAGCTGTTTTAAATAAATAAGCTATTTTGAATAAGTTATTTTGAATAAAGAGATCCTAATAAGCCGTTTTTCATAAATAACTTGTTTTGAATAAGTTGTTTTGAAAAAATAGATCTTGATAAGCTGTTTTGCATAAATAAGCTGTTTTGAATAAGTTGTTTTGAAAAAAGAGATCTTGATAAGCTGTTTTGCCTAAATAAGCTATTTTGAATAAGTTATTTTGAAAAAAGAGATTCTAATAAGTTGTTTTGCATAAATAAGCTGTTTTGAATAAGTTGTTGTGAAAATAGATCCTAATAAGCTGTTTTGCATAAATAAGTTGTTTTGAATAAGTTGTTTTGAAAAAAGAGATCTTGATAAGTTGTTTTGAAAAAAGAGATCTTAATAAGCTGTTTTGCATAAATAAGCTTTTTTGAATAAGTTGTTTTGGAAAAAGAGATCTTGATAAGCTGTTTTGCGTAAATTAGTTGTTTTGAATAAGTTGTGTTGAAAAAAGAGATCCTAATAAGCTTTGATAAAAAGAGAGATATTTTCGTTAAAAAAATATATGGTTTTGTTAAAAAAATACAGTAAAAAAAATTACAGTAACAAAATATATGGTTATGGATTTGGACATCCAACAAAAAAAACCGGATTTATCAAAGTGGATGACCGACCGTTTATGAATAAATCGGTTAATATCCATATGTAAATATCCGGTTATTTAAATATGGTTTTGAATTTGGTTTTATCCATGCAACTGGATATTTTGCTCACCCCTGATCAAAGTTAGACAAATAGGAAAAACAAATCTCTACAACTTTTACTATCCAAATCCAAATGGAATAAACTTCAATATGACTTGGTTTTATCATTATTTGTTGCCAATTTATTTCATATGATCATATCCGGCTCAAATTTTTCTCAGAGAAATGAGAATATATCATCGTCTGGTAACTTTCTAAATGATTCTATAGAAAGCTAGCAACCGCCGACAACCATAAGTCTCTAGGACAAAACTTACCTGAACAAAGGCTAATGGTTTATATAATGGTAAGTATTTATGAAAATACGTCTATTCATTGTATTGAAAATCACAATATTTGACTTTTTTATCAAATAATTGCTTAATTTAAAATGTTTAAAAAGTGTTCCGAGAGCACTTGTAGCAAGATCCTTGTATAATTATGTTTCTTGTCTTTTCAACAGCATCGTCAAAACTCACAAGTCCCTCCCCCGGATAAAGAACAACAGCATTTGATCGATGTGGAATTCATTGCAATTACTCAATGTAATCAACGGCATCTAGAAGTAGCTCTTACAATAATCATAAACAAATTTTCAAACCATTAACTTGACTTAATTGGCTATACTATACATCATTAGATTGTTTATTCAGCAAACAGTAGATAGGTTTCTACTGAGGTAGGTTGGTAAGTTTATTAATAAAATAAAGGATTTTAGCACTTTGGAGAAAATTAATAATAATTTAGTAATTGACCAACCATCATTCGCACTAGAACTTTCACAAATGCACAATGAATCATTGACAGTTGCAACTATTTTTCCTTCCTGATATTGACAGTTTTTCTCTTCCTAGCTTTGGCATAATGCATAACACTATCCATGTTTTTTTTAATATACCACATGCTTAGTTTTAATCCCTAGTATTTGAATGGTATTATGGTTGAAATTTCATTCTAGAAAACAAAGTTCAACATTAAACATCCATTCAAGTCTAATCTTATAACCTCCTCTAAAAGGGTATACCACCATTTTCATCCATTAACTGTCACAGTGATCCCTTAATGCAATAAAATTGCATACACATCAACAAGTGTCTTTTTCATTAATCTTTTTGGTCCTCATCAAATATCAAATATGTTTTTAGGTAGTGGTCTTCCTTGGTCAATTTAGTCCATAAAATTGTTAACAAGCACTAAAGATGTTTTTGCAATTTCGATACATTTAGGAACAAGTTTAATATCATACCTCAAGCTATGGTGATCTAATCAAAAATAAAACAATGGCTTGTATGTGAATACAAATAAGCAAGACTGATAAAATACAAACACAAATTGTAAATTCGCACTAAAAAAACCACTCAGTTATTGTATATATAGAAACAGATGGAATCAAAACTTTGAATAAAGTAATCTCACAAATTCCATGTCAACATGCAAGTGTCTCGCCTACTACTTTATTTCTCAACCAATAACTACTTCCAAGGCTACAAAATGTTAAAAACTAAAAAACAAAAATTCTTAAAAGAATACAACTTCCAAAATGTCACATTCAGAGGGATGAAGTGTTGCCAGAAGATGATGACATGGCGGTTAGAACTTCAGTAACGGACCCCATGACGCTCAAAGCTGCTTTCAGAACCTCTTGAGGGCACCCTGGTTTTACAATGGTTCGTACCTAGCAACAACGAGAAATTTTCATGAGAAACATAATATTAATTTCAAATACTACAATAATAAATAGTAACTTGCACAACAAGAAATTTGGATCATGGGTTATTTTGATGTTCGAGTTTATTTTAATGACGCACTGACAATGAAAATTTTGTTCAATTATATCACACTACAGAGATGTTTATTGCGATATTTTAGGAAGTGATAAACAAACTGGTATTGTAGTGAAATATGATTGAATCACTATATAAAAGTTTGAACTATTAGTGTCATTAAAACTCTTACAATATCATTAAATGAGATTATATAGCCAATTCAGTATTTTGAAATGCTAAGAATATACCGCAAGATTTGAATTTTTCGATGTGAAACACTAAATCACAATTTTTTGTAAAGGTTTTTGTGCTGTTAAAATGTCAGTTAATTGTCAGTACCTGTTCAAGGTATTCCTGAAGTTTCTTAATGCGACCCATGTAGTCTTGGTCTTCAACATTAAGAGTGATAGGTTTGGCATCTGCACCAGGACCATCAAACTGAAGCGGGCCTGGATTTCTATAAATATCGTCCATAAGAAAGCTTGTCGCATTTTGACGCAAAAGCCTGCAATCAATAACATGCATCAGTGTCTTAACTACCAAGCAATATGACCATGTAATTTAATAGAGAACAAAAAAACAAGTGTGCACATTAATAGCGAGGAAAAAAACAAGTATGGACCAATTATATAAACTATAAAATCAAGTAAATAAAGTCAAGAGTCTGTTTGGACTGTCTTCGCATATCTACAACGGCATAAGCACCTGTGGGACTATTTGAGAGAAATAGGAAAAAGGCTTGTGACATGCGCATAAGTTGTTTTCAGGTTTATTCCATAAGCTCTCTAAGATAGCTTACTGAAAACAGTTTTATTTAATCTTGTTACAGAAATAATAAGCATTTACGCTATAACCACTTAATTAAGCTATTTACCCAGACAGGGCCCAAAGCATTAACACATCAATAAAACATGACAAGAAGCCTTACTCATAAGCTTTGCCTCTCAAATCCACAGTAGCTGGATGGATAGCAGGTTTTCCGATTGATGTGGCTCCAGGATTAGGAGACCAACGCTTCACCGTCATCATAGCCTAAAGTTCATTGCAAACACATAATACTGTCAAAAAGACATTCTATAAAATGGACTCTGTAGATACATTATATAAAACCATCGTGAATGAATACTGAACGTGGGAAACATACTGAAATTGGAGCAGCACCACATTTCCACTTGTTTACAGGATTCTTCAAGTTAGTTACAGTTGCCAGGTATCCATTCAAACCAGCAGCTAGTATATGGTAGCAGATGTATCCAAGAACCTGCAACAATACCCAACAAATTATTATCATCGAAACTGATGCTGATTAACTAACCTAATACCTAACCAAAGGAAACTAAATCAACATACATATGCATAGTCACAGTCAAACTTTGATGGAAGGGACCCTCGAGCCTGATATCCAAAAAAGTGGCAAATCGCATTGAATTTCTTTCCCTTGTATGTGCCTTCTTTCTGGCGCTTGTTTATCTCTACTTCCACAAGGTATGCTAGAAGTTTCTCAGTCTCAATCTACAAGGCATTGCATAGAGAGGAGAACAAAGACATGAAGGAACTGAAATTCTAGCAAATTATATGAATAACAAAGCATCTGGTGATTATTACCTGAGACAACTGTGCTGAGTCATCTGATTCAGGATAAAGTAGAAGCTGCAGCATTGAAGTTCATGTCAAGTTAGATTTTTCGCTGTATTCATTATTACAAACTTGACTCGAGTCGAGGCCATATTTAAGCAAAATATACACAAGTTTACCTGTCTCCTAATAAATGGTGGTAGAAATTCAAATAAAGCAGAAGCCCATGGTGAAAGCTGACTAGCTATCTTCTCAGCATCAACACCTTGTCTGAGTAAAACGTGAATTTCCTGAGATGCAAAAGGTTTTTCCAAGAATGGATTAAGATTGCATTCTTTACCATATTCATAAGAAACAATCAACTAACATCAATGACAAAAGGCCTATTTGGATTGACTTATTTGAGATTAACTATTGACAATAAACACTTGTGAAATGGTTTAGGAGAGCTCATGAAAACATGTTATAACATGTCCAGAAGTTGTTTTCAGATTATTTTCATAAGCTTTCCAGGATAGGTTATGAAAACAGCTTATAGCTTATATGAAACTAGTTTGACTTTATTTAATCTTTTATTATAGAACTAGCTTATACATAAACATTAATATGATGAGCACCCATGCTATAGCTTATAAGCGCTTAATTAAGTTGTTTATCCAAACAGGGCCAGATCAAACTCAAATTTCCTGAAAGCTTCAACAGCCTCAAATGGCTTTTAGAAACATACAGATCCATGAATACTCTAATATTCAAGAGTTTCATATTGTTTTGTAATCGGGAGGGGGCATACTGTTTAGGAAGAAGGCTTACCTTCAAAAGTGCATACACTTCAGGAATGCTCTCAATCAGACCCTCTGGAATAAGGATTACTCCATGATATTTGTCTGAACAAAACATAATAATGTGATATCAGATCTCAAAAAACCGGGAAGAAAAAAAAAAGAAAAAGTGAAGACTGGAGAGAGATAATTCAAACCTTGTTCTGATCTAGCCTGAACTGCATCAGCAATCTTTCGTGAAATTTCAAAAAGGGTAAGCTTCGATTGAGCAACCTCCTCACCAAGAATTACCTGAACAGAGCATGGTAAATAATAGTTAGTCAGCATCAAACAATAGAACAAACAGACGGAAATAAATGATGCAGGACATTAATTCATACCATGTTTGGATGGGACTGAAGAGTGCATTCCAATGCAACATGTGATGCCTTGCGTCCCATAAGACGAATGAAATAATAATACTACAAAAGAAAACTCAGTCAGAAAGGTACTTCAAAAGGAAATGCGTTCATATCATATGCATTTACTAGGATGTTAGATTTCCTACCTTCTCTGCAGAGAGAGCATCAGTGCAGACATTGCTGATGAGCTGGGAATTCACCTGAGTAGACAAAAAAAAAATCAAGATAATTCGTTTGTTCAATAACGTCTCATGTTCTATATGAATCATAACGTAGAGAAAATATATTGAGCTCAATCCCAAGTTAATTCTCAATAGTGATTAAATAGTAGTTGTCACCCTGATAGGAAATATACCTTAGAAATTGTGTCAAAGCCAACATTTGTTTCCACAAACTGGTTTTTAAGATCTCCATTCAAAGTCACAGGAACACCAACCACCTGCATAATCACAATAACCATGATCAGTAAATTAATACAGAAATTGAACACTGAAACTAGAGTAAAATAAAACATAAATTCATTGATCAAATAATAATTATGATAATAAGTTATTCCATTTCAGATAATTAGACAAATCAAGTTCCAAAACGACCGATTATATACCTTTGTAGGGCATTTTGCAACAGCAAATGTTTCTGCAAGCTGTGCGGCATCTGTGTTTGATGTCACACCTGATAAAATACAAAATTCAGCATTTAGAAACGCCTTTTAAAGATGTGATTGTTGCCATAGATGAAGATCCAGGAAGAATTATACCTCCAATGATGACAAGGCCATCGAGTTTCAAATTGTTGCATGTAGCAAGAGCAGCATTAACTTGTTCAGTGGTCCTAATTTGATCTTTCGTCCGCCCAAGCAAATCATAACCACCTAATAAAGAACATACATCGTATGATAATAACAGGTTAAAAAATTTCTGAGAAATAATCGATTGACTAATAATAACAATGGCTTCTTTAGTCACAACCAACCTTGATTTTTGTATGTGGAGAGAATATCGTCAGTTATCTCCAAAGTTTTCTGAGAAAATAGACCTTCTGACCCACCTGAAGAATGGAAAAAGAGCATGCAGATTTATTTCCTCAGTTTTCTAACAAATATCTGCATTACATGGTCAATATAATAGCATGTGTTTGGCTAAAATTAAAAAACAGTGATGCCATGGGTTAGCAAAATTCTCTAGTTCGTGCATGTTAGGAATCAAGGCGAGTTTCACTGTGAATTTTTTTAAGCTCTAAAGTGTAGCTTTAGCCAAAATCACAATGGTTCAATGCTGTCAAACCCACCACCAGTCAAAATTGTGGTTTTTTTAAAAATAACGGCAATTTTAGTCTTGGAACGCGAGAAAATTGATTGGAACAAATCTAAACACTCACCGCCAATCCAAGCATACATAGTTTTTTAAAAATCACGGCAGTTTTGGTCTTTCATAGCAATAAAATTGATTCGAATGAATCTAAACACGCTAATATAATATATTGCATCAAGAGTTATCAATCAAAGCAATTAACAAACAAAGTTAAGATCAGTCATGCAAATTACCAAGAAATCCAAGCAAAACATTCTTAGGATTGTGAATCTTGAGAGCAGAGTGAAGACCCCAAATAACATTGTGTCCACCAGGAGATTGTCTTCCAGAAAAAACAATTCCAACTCTGCCACAACAAAACTTGTGAGATTCAAATCAAATCACACAAAATAAATCAAACAGATTCACAACAATGCCGACAAAAAACATTAACAAATCAAAACAAAATAGATAAACTAACCTAATAGGGGGGTGTTCAGTTATGATCTGAGCATCAGGAACTTTAGCAGTAGCCCTAAGAAAATGAGCCAAAGGGTGTCCATAGGTATTAGGGAAAGATCTACTTATAGTAGGCTCATCAGCTGGATCAGCAGTTGTTGTTCCATCACCAAATTCAACCCTAACAGTTGTTCCCTGCACATCAAAACAGTAACAAATCAACCCCATTACATAAAAAATTCATCACCATTCATCTAAAAAACAAAGCTTTATAAACCCAAAAATCAATTAACCAAAAAACAAGTCCACCCCATTTCATCAAAGTCAAAACCAAATCAAAAATCAACACCATTACATTCAAATTCATCACCACCCATCTCAAAATCAAATCAAAAACCAAAACTTTATAAACCCAAAAATCCAAAAACATAAAAACAAGTCCACCCCATTTCATCAAATTCAAAACCCATGTCAAAAACAAATCAAAACTTTAACAAATAAACAAAAAACCCAAGATCTAAATCACAAAAAAAATAAACAAAAAATAAAAATTGTTCATGAACACTCACTTGAAGACAAGGAGGGAGTTCAGGTTGGTACAAAGATCTAAGCTTTTGAAGATCTGAGAGTTCTCTAGGAATACCATAATCAGAATCCATGGTAGTTGTTGGCGAGAGATACTATGTTCTACTAAGGAGAGTGAAGTGTGAATAACGTTTGTGTTATGTTTTTGAGTGTGTTGTGTTGGGTAACCCTTTTTATGTTGTACCTAAAACAACAACTACTTCAAAACCTACCTAATTTTTTTTCTTTGGATTTTCAAAATCAATGACCAAATTAATATATTTTTTTATTCTTGAAGAGAAAGTTACCTAGCCCATAGAATTTGTGTACTTTTTATCTTTTTATTCTTAGCATATTCTTTCTTTTGGAAAAAGATTTACCCTTTTCAAATCCTATTTTTATGCCTCCTTTGACGCCACTTTTTTTATCTTTTTTAATTTTTTTTTTCTTTCTATGGTTTGAGATTTTGTCAGTTTTCTATGGAGAATAAAAAGTAGGACAAAAGGGTTCAAATTCAGTTTTTTTTACTAAAGATAAAATGTGGTTTTTTTATGATATGAATGAATAAAATATGAATGGGAATTTTGAATAGATTGGAATATTTGGTCTTTTTAGACTTATGCTTGGATTTGAGATTCTTTGTTTTCAGAATAATGAGGGCTCACAATATTTGGTGTTGAATTAATATTTGAGTGGACCACAGTTATTGTCCTAGTGCATCACATGCAAGACCAGTGATTTTGATAGGTAATTTTTTTATTTTAAAAATTGTGAATAAAATTTTATTGGTATTCTATTACTAATGGTTAATATTATATTGCTATTAATTATTAAGTAATTATTTATTTATATATTGAGAGTGACTTTTTAGGTTTTATATCGACATATAAAATATTACATAAGAACCTAATTAAAATATCAAGAATCATTTCATTTAAGTATAACTTAGTTGATATGGAAATTGCAGTACGTGTGAGCTCATATTCTTCATTTATTCACTTTAAATGTGAGTTTTTAGTTAATAGATTACTTAAAAGATATATCAAAAAACCATATTATAAGTCTCGACAGAGCCATTGGAGGGGGAGCATCAGCTCTAATGTGCACCGGTCTGGGTAGTTATCAAGAACTTTGTGATGATAATGACAATGGTATTTTTTTTTATTTGAATCACTAACGACAATGGTATTAGAGAGTGTGATATTGACACAATAATATTGAAGTGGAATTAAAAGTTAAAATCAAAGGACAAGACGGTCAATCCTTAAAATAAAATGCAAGGCAGCCAAGGTGGTTCAACCTTAGAGACGTTCTCGCATGTTTTTTACAAGGTTATTATGTTCCTAAGTGTTTCAGATTCTAGTCTAAGTGCCTCTATTTGTCAAAACATCCAAACATTTTATTTTAGGACCAGTAAGAACACAATATCATGGTTCAAAATTAATCAATCTATAAATTATCACATTTTCATGCATGATACGATGCTAATCTATATTATAAATTTATCACATTTTCATGCATGATACGATGCACATTCGTGATTATATGATATATATGCATACTCATTGTTCTTATTACTTATGTATTATCTTTCAATTTTTTGGACTACTCACCCTTCATTATTTATGTGTGCATGTTTACGAAAGCACAACTTTTGTAGATTGTCTGTCGATGATTCAAATTATGTAAGGAATGTGTCCGTGATATTTTATATAGTCTTGAACAATTTTATCGTAGGTAAAACAATTGGATCAATAGTATTATTTTATAAATTATTTTAGAGAGAAAGCCAATTGTCTCTTAGATCATAAATAGTTTGATAAACCTTGGTTCCTTTTGCTACAAGATATTTTAATTTAGGACATCTTATAAATGTTTTGTAACATCCTAAGCCTTTTATTTAAAATTAATTTTCTATACTTAATTTAAGTCTGCTGTAAAAATCATTCGTAAATAATTTATTTTATTAAGTATCTAAAATTTGATTTTATGGTGTTACATTAATGGTATCAATGACAAGTATATCTAATAAAAAAATTATAAATTCATAGAAGTTTGATTTCTATGCTTCATAAGACAATTGATCAGCCAAATAGAAGTGCATATCTCCCATAACTGCAGGGAGAAATTCATTTTTATATATTGATTCTACGGTCACGGTTTCACCATCATCAATCTTCATTGAACCTGGTTTTGGATAACATACTGACATTCCAACAAGGTAACCTTTCTCATTTCCTGCTTCTTTTCCCGTTCCATATGTTGGTGTCGATGTACACAAAGTCCTTCCATCCTAATTAATTAATCCAAAATAAAAAAAATTAAGAAAGCATTATCACAAGATTAATTTGACTATATATGAAATCAAGAAAACGTATTATCCTTTAAGAAATACATTGAGATAACACAACAAAATTTATTCAAATGAATAATAGTAAACTTTACCTGTCCGTATAATGTTGCATTAACAACACCTGTATGTGCATGACCAGAGGCGTATATAAGATAACCACCTTTCTTCATAGGGATGCTTGCTTTTTGAACGTGGAAAAGGTTTGTACTATTACTTTTTGGAATAGTAAACTCTGCCTGTAATAAATTTAGAGATCTTTGTGGATCACTTGTATCTTACGTGCAAAGTAATAAAAAAAATATTATCATCAGGTTTAAGAAATTATCTTATTTTGTTTTTACATGCAAATGATAGTTTTTAGTATTCTATGATTTAAATAGAGTTTCCCTGATCCTCCTACTAAGGTTTTCAAACACAATCGCCTAAGCCACATATTGGTCATGACATAATTTAATTAACCACAAAATAAAAAATAATAATTTAAATTACATGCTTACCTGACAATCGTGGATTGTTTCAGAACCATTTGTTCTTACCCGATCAGTGATGTCAAGTAAATAAAATCTAACTGGAATTTGGTGTTGGTCCCAGTTAACCCAGGTTATGTTGTATCTTATGGCAAGATTTCTCCTTGGTGCTTGAAATCCCTTTCTCATTTTGCACTGAAACTTATCTTGGCAACAAAGGACTCCTGCTTTATATTCAGGAGTCACTTTTCCATGGAATCCAAATGTCACATCATAAAAATTTTCAGGGAGATTAAACTGGTCACACCTACATTGAATGCAAATTTTCTTATTTTTAGCGCCTCGTGTATCAATGACCAGCAGACCCAACAACCATTTCTCTTCCCACCCTTCTGTAATATTTGCAGGGTTACCTACTTCAACCACAAATGGATAAGGAAGTTTTGTAATTGTTCCTCGTGTTTCACTTCCAGAACCCCATTGATGTGGAAGAATACCATTGTTGCATGTTCCATCATTTCTTTTGAAAATCGGATCCCCAGAAGGTTTGGTATGATCATTTGGATCTTGCGACGCTGACATATTCTTCTTTATAATATATTTTAAAATATACCAATGATGAATGTAAGTTTCATACAATGGTACAGAGTTTCCATGTTCATCAACTAGATCAACATCAAAGCTCTTGATTCCAACATGACCCTTTGGAAATTCAATATCAAACATTTGTTTTGCCGCGACTTCTCCGGGCCCTACTTCAAACTCTTTTGACAAATATATTGTTGATTGAATAACTTTTGAAGAATGTGGTTGTGAATAAGTTTTGCTTGATAGCATCACAAGTATTGATAATGAGAAAATAAACGATTTAGAGATTAATCTCATGTTTACCTGCATGCAAATGATTATTGTTACATCATTGGTTATGGATAATGCATCTACTATTATTATTTTGTGTAAATTAATAATGAAAATTAAAATAAGTGTTTCAAACGAAGTAGGAAAAATAATTGTGTAAATACCGTAGCGAAGATTATTTTTCCTTATTGAATTCTTTGGAATTGAAGTTAAAAATTTGTAGAATTCAATTTTGTGAAGATGTGGAGATCTTGCATGTTACCTACTTTTATAGTTGAAATCTAAAAGATTGGCATAACTTTGACATGTAAATATTGCATGTTTCATACTTTTTTTAACAATCCCAACACATATGTTGACTCCTATTTTTAGGTGTCAGAGGTGTTTTTATATATTGTTAAGTAGTTTTAACAACAAAAAAATCGTTAAGAATTTATCAGAAAATCTAAAAATGCAAATCATTTAGAAAATTCCTTTAATCTAGCTATTTTTTGAAATAAAAAATTTGTTCAGAATACATCTCAACAAAATATTTTACATAACAATACTATTTAAAAATATTAATTAGTTAGAGATTTTGGTTGTTTTATTTTTCATTGGAAAAAAATGAATCATACTTAGTAAAATATTTCTTTTACAAAGTAAAATAAGTAAAATAATTGTTATTGTATATACTTTTTTTTAAGAATGTTATTGTATATACTCGTTAACCGTTGGATCAATATAAAGTCATTTTTAATATACAAAGCAACCCATCTCGCAATATCTTGTGGTGTCACCCTTTATCAATTATCATTACAAATAAAATTTAAGAGAACTTTATATTATTTTATTTTATTTTATATTTTACATATATGGTATTTTACTTTATATGAAATCATATATGTAAAATATAAAATAAAATAATATAAGTATAGCTGTATTCACGTGCTCGTCTTTCCGCTTTTTTATTGCGCTAACTGTGTATCTTATCAACGATATTTTATAGAAATTTGCTTGTAAATTACAAACAATATTTTATATAATTTTTTTTATATAGATTAAAATTATAAGTATAGATATTTATGACTTTCAAATGCAACAAATCATTTTTCTTAAAGAACAAATCATATTTATCTTTTCATATTGACAACAATAATATAACAAATATAATAAAAATTCTTATCCTTTTTAATACACCGACAATATAACATTAGTATAGGAAAATATGTTTATGTATATATATAATTGGAATAACAAAAAAGTCAGCCCAAAAGAGCCGAAGCATGCTATTTTTTTTTTATATATAACATAGAATAGATATAGATATATAGTATAGATAATGAAGTCTTTTAAAAAAAATCTTCCTTAAAAAAAAGTCTTTTATTATATCAATTTTTTACTTTCTTTGCAGTTTTTTATTTATTTTATAATTCGCAGGTTGTATATTTTTTTCTTTTTTTTGTAATATTTAACCAAAGATTAGATACGAATGGTGCCAATTTGGTTGAGACATTTTATATTCTCTTTGCTTTTAATTTAACAAATACATAAATAAATAAACTCGTTTAACATATGAACCAACATGACTTTTTTTTGTTAAGTAACTTAATAGCTAGAATTCACTATTTTTATAATTTGTATATGCGAATTTATGCATGCGGGTAAGCCGACCGGCCTACGCAATACCCACATACCCAGCTCTATACATGCTCATAACTGATCCATTCCCATTATACCCTTTACATCCCCATAATTTCACGTACCTGTTCCACGGAGCACCATCTTCATTCTCCACCAACATACATAAACCCTAATTCTCAACCTCACATTCGTTGCAGAAATGGCATCTCCTAACGGAGGAGAATGGATACAAGTATTCAAAGAAGGAATTGGTTTGGTTTTGGGCCGTTGGTCTGCACTCCAATATGCCATTGAACAAGGATTGTGCGACTATGACTCTCACCTAGAAGCTCAAAACCCCGCTTCCAACATTCTTTCTTGGTTCATTCAATCCAAAGACCTTGATGCTTATGATCTTGAAAAGTTACTTGATAAAACCATGGATTCTTTCAAACTTGTGCATCAAGAGGGTAGTGTTGAAGAGGTCTCTATTTACTTCATTACTTTTTTAAGAAATATTTATTTTCACGTTAAAGTTACTTCAATGAGAGAAAAAAATAAGACACAGTTTCATTCTTCTATGAAACCCAGTTAAATACCCTCATTGGAGATGCTTAGTGCTTTAGTAAAAACTAAGAAATATAGTTTTTGTTATGACAAATACGGTATCATATTTTCGTGTGTATAGAAGATGAAAAATAAGATAGATCAACTCATATGGTGTATGTATTTTAATGTTCAAATACAGTAATTTTTCATTAAGATGAAGATAAATATGTACTGTGTTTGTCTGTATTCTAATTGTCAAATAACACAACTGTTTAGCAATTATGTTTTCATCAAGAATTTAAAATATGGTTTGTAGTTTAGGTTTCAATTCAGTGGTAAAAACATTGTTGATAACCTCAAGGGAGTTCAAATCTCTTAGAAAAGTTTCAAATGACTATTAGTGTTAGTGTTATTACAATTAATAATGATAATTCACTCTTCCCCAGTTTTAATAAAAAGATTTAAACTGTGACTAGACTTTGTTCGATGATCCTTGAAATTGCAGAGAATTGTGGTCAAATAGGTTTTGAGCCTTGGCGTAACCACAAATGCGACCTCAATTGCAGTCACATTGATATTGTGGCCTAGATGGAGGTTGCTGACCTTTGGTTACACATTTTTGCCGACGACTTTTGTGATAAGTTTTTGGGAATTAGTCAAATAGAATTTGAGCATTGCATATTCTGCGACTTGTTACTTGGTGAAAAACATGTATGTATGTATTCACATTGTTTACTTGCTTTTAATTTTTATGTACATGTTTGTGATTATGTAGGTAGCTAAAGTGCTAATGAAAATGTACGAAGAATGCTTAGTTGGTAATTTTAAGTCTGTCGAGCGTCTCAGGGAAGCTAGTCGTAATCAAGTTGCTCATCCTCCCGTGGGAAAGGTAAATTAAGGAACAATGCATTTGGAATGGAACTTAACTGTTCTATAATTGGTTTTGCAATATCAAATATATATAGAGTTCTAACTTATAAGTATGATTGATTTAGTTTTTTAAATGTCTACATGTTGTGGTATTTTAAGACAGAAGAATATTGAATTATTAATTGATGTGATGCATGATTTGGTCGTCCTATTCTATAACTTCATGCTAGAAGACTTAATGATACGCTGCGTTGCTTTCAAATTCACTCACAGAAACAGGGAAGAGGTGAAAATGTGTGTAGTATTATTCAAGTTACAGAAAATCCTCTGAGCCAAACTTAACCTTCAGAGAGACACTCTTCTGTCAACATAATTTTAAACAAATTTATTTGTACAATCTCATACCAGATTTCCCTCCCATATTCCTCCACAGTCCACACCCCAACTCTCTCTCCTATGTGTCTAATTAACATGCTTCTGAGCCCCCTTTGGCCAACACCTCTGGCCTCTCTGACATATTTGGCCAAATAGCTACTTGAGTTGTCTACGCTCGGCTTGATCAATTGCGGTTGTTGACACTTGATAGTGGTATTGAGGAATCTGATGAAAGTTATAATCTCTTTTACATAATATTTATGACAATTGAAATGATATAAACTGCTCTTGTGCCGTGTTAAAAAGAAGTGATCAAATTTAGGGACTGCTTGATCCCGTAGCTGAAGGTTGTTGATTGCATAATTTACTTGTTATGCATTAAGGATTTGATTTTATAATTTTACGGATCGTATTCTAATTTTGGCTCTTCTTATCTTATTCCATCTTAGAGTATGGTTTTATTAGGCTGTTCGGCTTTATTGGGGATTTTAGTCTACAGAAAGTTTTCACTGCAAACATTAGAGGCTTTTGAGTTTTGACGATTCAATGATATACAATTCGAGTATCTGAGTCTGAGTTGTTGATGCACCCTTCTTTGCCTGCATTCTAGCTTACCTTCCTTCATTCACCCCAATTCTTAGGCCTTTATTTCTTTTTAATTCTTGGCCATCAGCCCCCCTCCATAAACAAACTTAGATCAAACCTTTAATTTAGATGGAAATTATCTATTTGTGAACTTAATATACATTCTGTAATTGTAACTTTGATTGCTCTATGTAGCCAAGAAAAACATGTAGGAACATACTTGATTGTTGATATTCATGTGATCAACTGTTATGTAATTTCTTAACATGGGGCTAAATGATGGTAATTGTCAATTTGCTATATATGTTATTTAAGCATGTATGGTTGATGGATACACATGTTTCCTTGATTACACATGTCCAGAGAAACATTAGACGGTCGTTCACTTTACTTGAATTGATGTCCAACATTTTATGTTGTGCTAGGCTGTGAATGTTGATGGAGACGATGAAGATAGTGATTCTGACAACGAAGATAGTGGTTCTGGCGACGAAGATAATAATTCTGACAACATGGATGTGGACAATTCAAAATCCAAATCCAACATGAATTCCGCAAACAAGCCGGTTAATGGATCTCAGCCAGAGGTTGCTGATAAAGCAGATGATGGATGGTTTGTGGTTTCACACAAAAAAAATAAGGGTAAAAAGAAGTAAATGAAAATTATTATTTTTAAGGATATGTAGTCTTCTGTTTTTTTTTTTTTTTTTTGTGCTCTTTTAGCTATTTCAAACCTTTTTGAGGTCTGTTACTATGTTTTATGCATACTTTTTCTTTACTTATTCAGAAGAATCCATCCATTCTCTGAGGTCTATTCCAATGAACAAACAATCAAATGATTTATTGAAATGCTACTTCAATTTTTTCCAGATTGTGCCAGATCATTCAGCTGAATGAACCAAGGATAAGAGGATAAGTTAAATTGGTCACCTTTCCTCTTCATTTCCAGATTTTCACACACTTAATGCACTCTTTTTCATACTCAACTTAATGGTTCACCATCATCAAAAACAGATTTCCACTCATTTTGGCCAGTACACAGATTTTCACCTTGGAGCATCCACATTATGATTTTCACTCGGATTTCACATTCTAAATTATGTTACATTTTCTATACAATAGCAATAAACTGAGACCTTTTCACATCAGACTAATTTTTTTCATTGTTCACACACAACCACACATGCTTATTGAAAACTAAATTTACTTTGTCAGCATAGCTAGCTCCTAATACAGTTACCACTGACACTGGACACATTAGAATTTAGAAAGCACTAAGCTCTACTAAATCAGAAAAGATGCACAAATCTTTATTTCGAAAGTAAATATGGAACAATAAATTCAAGGTTATACTTATAGTCTTTGCTTGTATGTATGGTTTTATCTTGCCACAGAAGGAAGAGGAGCTGTAGGTATCAAATACAAGTCATCTTTTCTTTTGACGGTCGCTCCAAATTGCTCAGTCATGTCCAAATCCTCACCTTTCATTCCATTGGGAAGCTTCCAATCAAAGTGATACAACATCAATGCAAGTTCCAACTCAACATTTATCAAACCAAATGTGCTACCTGGACATATTCTTCTTCCAGAACCAAAAGGAATATACTCAAAATTATTCCCTTTGTAGTCAATAGAGCTACCGATGAATCTCTCTGGATAAAACCTCTCTGGTTCTGTCCAATACTTTGGATCTCTTCCAATTGCCCATGCATTGACTATCACCTTGCTTTTGATTGGTATATGATACCCATCAATCTCACATGCTTGTCCACATTCTCTTGGAAGTAAAAGAGGACCTGGAGGGTGTAGCCTTAATGTCTCTTTCACAACTGACTTCAAATAAGCGAGTTCATTTATACAATTTTCTTCAACATTTCCTTTCATGTTGAATATTTCTCTTACCTCATTTTGTGCCTTCTTCATCACTCTTTGATCCCTTACCAACTCTGACATTGCCCAAATTATAGTAGAAGCTGATGTATCACCTCCAGCACCAACAATATTCTGAAAAGTAAAATGTAAGGATATCAAAAGAGAAAGCTAAAAAAGATATTTTGATGCAAAAAATTGCGTCACAATCCTTGATAATGCAAAAAATTGCAAACATGTATTGTGATTCTATAGCTGTCATCAAGACATCAAAAACCTTGATGTCGCGACACATTGCTAACTTTTAAAAAAAAAAGAAAAATCTCGTTTTAACATGGCAAATAGTAGTATTGCTCTAAAGTATCAAACATTCACTCTAAGCTCTACATCAAGGGGTTTATTATCCTTACCAGGATTATAGACTTGATATTGTTATCTGTTAAACATATATCTTGGTCATTGTCATTACCACCTTGGAATTTTAGAAGAACGTCTACGAGATCTTCTTCTTCTCCACCTTGACTTTCATTTGCTGTTGACTTTGCTTCTTTATGTTCAATGATGATGTTTTCAAGTATTTGATCAATTTGTCTATGCAACCTCTCAAGTTTAGGCCTCAAACCAGAAACACGTTGAAGCCATTTCGCTGAAGGAAATAGTTCAGCTATGTCAAAACCTCCTGCAATTGATTCTCCATTTCCAATAGATCCGAACTGTTCTCTGCCCTTGCCTTTGCTGCCAAATGCGGCCTTTGTTATGATAGCAAATGTAGATGAAACTACAAGCTGAGTAATATTGACCCGCGACCCTTGTTGTGAATCAATCTTTTTGATGAGATTGGTGAGCTCTTCTTCTCTTAATGGTTGAAATGAACTAACACGCTTTTGTGTGAAAAGCTCCATTGTGCATATTTTTCGTAGCTGTCTCCAATAATTTCCATAAGGTGAAAAAGCAATATCTGTGTAATCATATGACAGTATTTCTATAGTTAGAAGTTTAGGCCTAGATGCAAATATGACATCATGGGTTTTAAGTATCTCCCTAGCATACTCTGGTGAGGAAACAACAATTGCAGAGATCTCTCCAAGTTGTAGGTGCATCAAAGGTCCATAAATTTTGGCCAAGTCTCTTAATTTTCGATGCGGTGTAGAAGTAACTAGATTATGTATGTTTCCTATAATAGGTAGCTTCCATGGTCCTGGGGGGAGGTTTGGAGCTGACCTTTTTTCCTTGAGATTCTTCCCTATTTTCAGTGCCACAAGTATGAAGAGGACAAAGGAGGCAAGGAATTTTATGTCAAAAAATTTGAAATCCATGGAGTTAACCAACTAGAAAGGAGTAGTACAGCGATAGCTATCAGCAAGGTTTTGAATTTGTCAAAAAAAGAAGAAGCAAGGTTTTAAATATTGGTGAGGGTGATGATATGAGATTGGGATGGGGATAAAGTCATAAAACCAACTAGTAACGTGTATTACAGCACTGCACTGCCATATGATTATTTTAAATAGTATCATAAAAAAAAATTGGTTAGCAACTCTAGTTTTTTACATTATTAAGAATCTCGATGTAACTACAAATCCATCACAATAATTAAAAAATCTTGATCTTTGGCATATAGATACAAAAATATATTATTAATCTTGATCTTTGGCATCTAAATCTTCATCAACGATTTATTTATTTGCTTCACGCTTTCAACGACTTTTTTTTGAGTGTTTTTTGGTTTTTATGTCAAGCAATGGACCTAAGAGTATTCCACATGCCAATATAGATGTTATATTTACACCAAAAGATTTGAAAATTAGACCAATTTAAAGTCTGCTGGTTAGTTCAACCAGACCTGGTTCATAGTTTTAATAGTTTTACAGATCTGGATCGAACCATGTTTATTAAACTAATTTATTTATGTAAATAATACATTTGAATACTTCTTACTTATTTATTTAATAGTTATATAATCATGATCTGAAAGTCTTGGCGGTTCAATCTAGTAATAACATACATATACTTTTATCTTTGAAGAATTTAGAGTAACCAATTAAGGGACAACTTCTTTCCAACATATCTTTAAACCGTCCAAGCTTGTAAAAAGAAATAATTGTTGTTGAGATAAATTTTCCAGGTCCCATTATTTAATTCGAGAGGACCTCACTTGTAAATATTGACCGGGATCCCATTGTTCAAAATGGACACAATGAATTTGAAACTGATCACAATTAGATTCCTGCCCTACCTCAGTTATAACACGTTGTCTTTGTTGCATGTAGCACTCTATAATGAAACATGCATAATTGAAACAAGCCAAGCAATGAACCTTTGATGTCAATAACAAAGAATACACCACTGTCATTATACCAAGCATAAACCATCATATATCAATTGTGCAACCTGTATGCTAGCTTTTGTTTATTCCAAACATTATAAATCACTTTAAAATATGTCAACAATAATTCAGAAAGTCCTCAACCCTAATAAACACAACATAGATAAACGAAGTTTTATTTGAAAACTAAAGGTTGAACAACAAATTTAGAAAGTCCATAGCTCTATTACATCCAACAAAGTTTTCTTTTGCTTGCATGGTTTATCTTACCATAGAAGGAATAGGAGCAGTAGGTATCAAGTACAAGTCATCTTTTCTTTTGATGGTAACTCCAAATTGCTCAGTCATGTCCAAATCCTCACCTTTCATTCCATTGGGAAGCCTCCAATCAAAGTGGTACAACAATAATGCAAGTGCCAACTCAACATTTATCAAACCAAATGTTATGCCTGGACATATTCTTCTTCCGGCGCCGAAAGGAATGTACTCAAAATTAGTCCCTTTGTAGTCAATAGAGCTACCGATGAATCTCTCCGGGTAAAACCTCTCTGGTTCAGTCCAGTACTTTGGATCTCTTCCAATTGCCCATGCATTGACTATCACCTTGCTTTTGATTGGTATATGATATCCATCAATTTCACATGCTTGTGCACATTCTCTTGGAACTAAAAGTGGAGCTGGAGGGTGTAACCTTAAGGTCTCTTTCACAATTGACTTCAAATATTTGAGTTCATTAATATAGTTCTCATCAACAATTTCTTTTGTGTTGAATATTTCTCTAACTTCATTTTGTGCTTTCTTCATCACTCTTGGATCCTTTACCAACTCTGCCATTGCCCAAACTATGGTAGAACCCGATGTATCACCTCCACCACCAAACATGTCCTGAAAATTAAATATGTAGTTTTTTAATAAATAATTGTTGTTTTTTAATAAAAATTTACCACTTTTAGTTGCTTTAACATGTTCAATATTGCACATGTTAGATGAACCCTAAAAATAATTATTCAAAAAAAAAAGACAAACCCTAATAATAATAATAATAATAAAAAAGTATCTAACATTCATCTAAATAATACTTCAAGGGGTTTATTGTCCTTACCAGGACTACAGCCTTTATGTTGTTGTCAGTTAAGCATATATCTTTGTCATTATCATTGCCACCTTGGAATTTTAGAAGAACATCAACCAAATCTTCCTCTACTTCTTCTTGGCCTTCTTTTGCTTTTGACTTTGCTTCTTTATGTTCAATGATGATATTTTCTAGTATATGATCAATTCGTTTATGCAACCTCTCAAGTTTAGGCCTCAAACCAGAAACAAGTTGAAGCCATTTAGCTGAAGGAAACAGTTCACCAATGTCAAAACCTCCTGCAATTGATTCTCCCTTCCCCAACGACGCGAACTCTTCTTGGTCTTTGCATTTGTTTCCAAATGCAGCCCTTGAAAGGATAGCAAATGTTGATGAAACTACAAGTTCAGTGAGGTTGATGGATGAGCCTTGCTTGGAACCAATTCTTTTGATGAGATTGGTAAGCACTTCTTCTCTTATTGGCTTGAATGAATTCACACGTTTTTGTGATAAAAGCTCCATTGTGCATATTTTTCGTAAATGTCTCCAATAATTTCCATAAGGTGAAAAACCAATATTTGTGAATCCATATGATAGTATTTCCATGGCCAAAATTTTAGGCCTAGATGCAAATATTACATCATGGGTTTTAAGCACCACCTTAGCATAGTCTGGTGAGGAAACAACAATGGCAAAGATTTCTCCTAGTTGTAGTTGCATCAAGGGTCCATGTATTTTGGCCAAGTCTCTTAATTTTCGATGTGGTGTATAGGAAACAAGATGGTGTATATGTCCTATAATAGGTAGCCTCCATGGTCCTGGAGGTAAGTTTGGAGCTGAGCCTTTTTTCTTGAGATTCTTCCCTATTTTTAGTGCCACAAGCATGACAAGGAAAAAGGTGACAAAGGATAGTAGGGAAAATACTTGGGAATCCATGGACAAAGGTGTAGTGTAGAGCTGGCTACTAGCTTCGTTCATTATAAATAGAAAGGACGTTATAAATAGAAGGCGACGGATTTGAGATTACATCACATGGGGATAAAACTAACTAGTATGTATTATAATTTACTTCCTTCAAAAGAAAAATGTATTATAACGAAAAAGATAGACAATCACATGCTCGTCTTTCTGCTATTTTTATTTTACTAACGTTTAAAAAATATAAACGGTATTTTTTTATGAAATTTTAATTTTGATTAAAAGTAAAAATATAAATATTTTTTGCTTTCAAAAGATAAAAAACCAAATTAACCATGATTATCTATTTCAATGAAACTAACAATATAACAAAAAAAATATAATCTAAATTCTTTTTTTTTACAATTTGTTTCAATGACACATTGGTATTGAACAATTTTTTTTTTTTTTTTTAAAAATAATAATCTTTGGATACTCTCCTGATACGTATCAGAGCATATTAGGCAGGCATCGGTGCAGGATATGCATCAAATACCAGTGTGTCATCTATTTTGAAGTATCTGAACTTCAGAGATTACAACGTATGTGTGTTTTTATTGATGGAGCATATTTAAAACTTTTGTTATAAATGTTCGATTAGAATGATCAAATGTTTATTAAATATAACTATTAAAAAATTAAAAATAAATGGTCATGCTAACTTGTACCTTTAGTACACAAGTTAAAGAACTAAAAAATAAAATAATAAATAAATTTTGTATTGAATATATAAATTATTAAACTTTTACATCATTATACATACAAATTCCAAAATAAATACTTTTATTTTAACTTTTTAACTTGTGTGTTTTAAATATGCGCAATGCTTTGTATCGCGAACGGATTTTTCGTGAAAACTAGCGAACCTGTATTTGCACCTTAACTTTCCCATTTTCCTCCCATATTTTCCACCAAAGAAGGATGTTGGAAATTTGACCACCAATTAAAACACAACACATATTGTCTTGGGACATTCGTTGTGATTATCCTTCACTGGATATAACACTACTCTTTAAATATATACAAGTTAACATTTTTCTATAAATAATATGTATATATGCGACTCATTTTTTTTGACAAAATATGCGACTTGTTTAAATACTAAAAAAATAAGTTTCGACGGTTAAGTAAAAAATATTTTGGGCATGACCTACCTCGGGCAATCCTTAATTTTTAGTTAACAGTACAACAAGAAGATTTTCTTCAGCGTACTAATACCAAACCAAATAAATTAGTGGGGTCCTTTTCCTAATTACATTAACTTTTCTACCCATCTTATACAACTATTTTAAACTTTCGATTCTAAAATAGTGATGCTTTCAAAAAAGGACAATGAGTTTCCATTATAAAAATAAAGAGGATTATGTTTCCTTACCAATTCCTTAGCATGTCGACGACCCTCAAGACTAAGAGCACCTCTGATGTTCCAGCTCAAAATAGTAAGATCTTCAAAATCCATGGTAAAACATATATTGTAGTGTGATCACAACAGTGTTCTCTCACAATGGGGAGAGAGAAGAAAAATCAAAACTCTCACATCGAGGAGAGAAAAACCAAAACTCTCACAACAAGGAGAGAAAAATTGTATTTAATAAAAGCAACCCGAGAGCTAATAGCATTATCCTTACAATAACCAAGGTAACATTAGCGGCGCTAAGTTATCCATGAGCGGGAAGGTAAAACGTCAATAAATTAAAGGAGATGTGAATCAACAGAGTTGGAGAACCACCGATTGAAATGTAACGGCCTCGCCTCTGTGTCTAGGTCATGCGGCTCGTTCAACGTAAGCCATGGAAGAAGAAAAATTGCAGCAATTGAATCGAAAAAAGGGTTAATCGGTGATATCGCTCACGTACGGTTATGATCCTCGATCAAATTATCGCTCACGGTTCATTTAGGTGAAATAGTTTAATAATCTGGCATACATTAAAATCTTGTTGGACTGAGAAAGCTAACAAAAAGGGGTTACATAATAATATACGAAATCGCACATGAATCGACAATTAGATGATGATGGGAGGTTGGGAAGATATATTATTAAACTTTTACAATATTGAATGCACAAGTTCTAAAGGTACAAGTTAACATTTTTTCCATAAATAATGTATATATAAACGACTCATTTAAATACTAAAAAAAATGAATTTTTACGGTTGAGTGAAAAGAATATTTTTGGCATGACCTGCGAGGGCAATCCTTAATTTTCAGTTAACAGTGCAACAAGAAGATTTTCTTCATCGTACTAATACCAAACCAAATAAAATAAATTAGTGGGGTCATTTTCCTAATTACATTAACTTTGCCACCCTTCTTTATACAGCTATTTTAAAGTACGCTGCCATCCACTAGACTGCACCCCAAGCTGAGACAGACCCTTCAATGAGCACCGGTTTTAATTTCAGTGGTTTATAGTACCAACCAACTAGTTGAAGTGATTATCTCACTAGTTTTATTTTTGTACTTGTCTCATAATTACTTCCCCGGTTCATGCAGAAAATAACAAGGGAATTTTAATCATTTTGATATTTGAACGTGATAATAGTTTATGAATGTATGGAACTTAAAAACGGTACATCCGTAAATTAAGATGTATCGGTACTTTTCAAAAATCTATAAATTAATTATCATTTGTGTGAAATAAAGAGCTATTTGTTGATATTTGTATTTTAGAAAATATCATTTCATAAGAAAAAATATCATTTCATTGTTTATAGAAATCATACTAATTTTTTTTACATTTTATTGTAAAAAATAATCAAAATTCTCTATTATGAGTACTAAAAATTTAGAAAAATTAAATTTTATTTCGTCGACGTTTTTGATAAATAAGATTTAATTATTATAATTATAGATGATAGAAAACAATTTTTCTCTTGAAAAAATAACACATTTAACTATTAATTTAGTGATATGGTGTACCAATACACTCAAATCTTTGGGTGTACCATAGAATTTGCCAAAAATATTTATGCAATAGTTTTGTTTTATTTTTTTAACAATTTTTCTCTCATACTCAATTATGTCCTCGCTCTTTCTTTTTTTTTTCTCTAATGTTTTTGATCAATAATAAGAGAGGAAAAAAAAACTGTCACAAAAGTTGTCATCAAATGATTGTACAAATATCATTATTCAATTTAAAAATAGTTTTTGATTGTGCACTCTATCAATCAAAATAGTTTCTCGCGTTAAAATGTTTGTTAATACTGTCATAATAGTCCCTTAATATATTTACTTACTATCATATTAATTCTTATATGGATTTATTTATTGTCATATCAGTTCTTATAAGAAAAGACATTGTAAACATTGAAGGATTATTTTAATGTCAAAGACTATTTTGACTAACGTAGTGCATAATCAAGAACTATTTTTGAAATGTTGATACAATATAGGATCATTGTGATTACTTATTACACATTCAGAGACATATTTGACTATTACCCCTAATAATAATCACTTCAACATTTTTAAAGCGGAAACAACTACATACTTGTTGTTAAACGTAAGTTGATTCAACATAGAGTTGATGTATACATCGTAAGAACGTAGGTTCCACTCATGTTGTTGACGCTAGAATTTGTTAGAGGGTGGTCTCTAAATACATATGTTAGTGTTCTGCGAGATTTTTTTATAAATAATATTAATATTTATACTCCCTTCATTTGGAGAAAAAAATTATTTCAAATCATAAGACATTTTACGATATCAATGAAAGATTAAATGTTACTTTTTCTATTATACTTTCAACAATTTATTACTCTTTCTTCTTTCAATTTTTTAATTTATCTTTCTTATACTATTGACGAAAGATAATTTTGTAAAATGATTTGTAATTTCTCTTTCTTATACAACATTAATTACATTACACTTCTTAACTTGTATGAAATGGTCAAAACGTCGTATAATTTTGGACGAAGGAAGTGTTTAATTCTAATAAATAAACTAATATATATGCAGTGGTTTGTATTTTCCCTGTTTTTTACATTAGCAATGCCCACACATCCGTGTTGTGTTCGATATTTGTGTCAATGTGTGTTACTCATATATTAGAACACATTTTCATTCCATTGTTTAGAAATAAAGAGTTCAGACTAAAGTATCATGAAGGAGATTCATCATTATATCCATTTGCATCTGATTGACATAAATTGATGAGGTGAATCAAACCTAAAGCTTTGTGTGTCTGCACACTTCTTGGAATTTATGTGCACTCTTCATTATGTTTGTTATGGATCGGCCAAAAGGTCAATCCCATGCTGACACGTGGATTAGACGTCCACCACACTATGGCATGACGCCTGAAGGAACACATCAATAACAGTGCATCGTATCACATTCGAGCACGCCTCCACGCAGCAATCACCATACATGTGTCCTCTAACTGCTCCCTAATAAGAAGCCGCATATCCCGGAGACGGTTATTCTCATGCACGCCTATATAAGGGTGACTTAGCTTCACCTTCAAGGTATGATTCACTTTTCTCATACTTTTTACACAATCTTTCTTAGTTCCATCCTTGACTTGAGCGTTGGAGTGCTAACGTGTGTGCAGACATCTTTCGTTCCATCGCGAAGACTCATCGCCGACGTACCGAAGCACTTTCCGTCACCGTTTCCTCTCATCCATCTTCACCACCAGATAGATCAATGTTTATTTTCATATTCTTCTTGTTTAATTTTTGCAGCAATCCTCCAATATAAGTTCTAACGATATATATGTTCGATTTATGATTTATTTGTTATTAATTTATGGCTGTAATTTTGAAGGAGATGACTCTTGCTTTTTCACGAACATATAGAGAGATAAGTAATGTATCACTATCCCTTATTATTTTATATATAGTGACATAAATATATGCGGCTATCATCTTGGATTATATGTTCATGACATTAAAATTTTATATTTGTTATTGTCATGACGGGATGGTAACATTGACTGTACATATGCTCGTGAATATAGATAATATTTTTGTATTGCAGTTGGTCCATCCCCTGAATGTGAAGCCTTTCGTGCGTTTAAAATTAGAGAAATAATTTTAGTACAATTATTTTATGATAACTACTTTTTGATAACTCTCATTTATATTTATATTATATTCTTATTCTTTCAAATGTTTGTTTAAATATCACTGCTCTTAAAATTATTAAAAGAGCATGAAGTTTATATATAAGTGCAGGGCATACAAGACTTGCAAGAACCGTATTATTGAATTCATCTATAGGTGGAAATGTTTTGGTGTAAAATCATGCAGAAAATGGGATTTCGCTGCTGTAGTGTAGCGTAGCCACAAACTTTAATTTGTTTTTTGCATTATGGATTTTATATGGAACTAATTCAAATCTGAATGTCTTAGACTTTGGTTTGATTATTAAACACTATTCTAACTTCAGATTTAGAAAAATATAATCCTACTAAACACACTTAATGCAAACTTTTTCTTTCTCCACTTAATGGTTCATCATCATCAAAATAGATTTCCACTCGATTGGCCTAGTACACAGCATTTCACCTTTTATCATCTACATTTTGATTTTCACTCAGACCAATATGTTGATTCTAAACAACTCTTACATTTTGTTTACATATTAAGACAAGTTTTTAGATTCAACCAATTTTTTTCATTGTTCACACAAACCACCATATACGTGGAAAAGGTAAATATTTAAGGATTGATTTCAATGGTTGCATTAAAATATTATAAATGAATGATGCGTAACTGATGAACCTACTTAGACATCTAAATTAGGGAAATTTCATTATGAATGCTTTATGAATCAACATATTAGTTTTGAGGGGTATAAAGAAGAGTCATTCTCACCGAAATAACCTTCTCTCAATATAAGTAAATATCAATTTTATCTCATAAACGTTTCATGCCGTTTATTATAAGTAAATTCACTTTGTTAGCATGTTGGTTTCAACAGTTAACAAGTCCTCAACCTTACTAGACCCAACAAATATGGACAAAGCTTTATTTCAAAAGTAAATATGGAACAACAAATTCAAGGTGATTGCATTATAGATCTCTCAAGTTGCTCAACCCTCTAAAATAAGCAGATTAGGAGTTACGATTTGATCCAAAAAAACATCAATCAAATTATAACCCCTGATAGATTTTGTGCGATCAGAAGTTACAATCAATAAATACGAGGAGTTTTTGAGCAATGTGATGAGCGTATAAAGCAATCACCCAAATTCAAAGGTCATATAACTTATACCATAGAAGGAAAAGGAAGAGTGGGTATCAAGTACAGGCCATTTTTTCTTTTAACATTAGCTCCAAATTGTTCACTCATGTCCAAATCCTCACCTTTCATTCCATTGGGAAGCCTCCAATCAAAGTGATACAACAATAATGCAAGTGCCAACTCAACATTTATCAAACCAAATGTTATGCCTGGACATATTCTTCTTCCATAACCAAAAGGAATGTACTCAAAATTAGTCCCTTTGTAGTCAACAGAACTACCAATGAATCCCTCTCGATAAAACCTCTCAGGTTCAGTCCAGTACTTTGGATCTCTTCCAATTGTCCATGAATTTACTATCACCTTACTTTTGGCTGATATATGATACCTTCAACCTCAGATGCTTGTCCACATTCTCTAAGAGGAGTTGGAGGGTGTAATCTTAGAGTCTCTTTCACTACTAACTTCAAATATTCGAGTTCATTTATATAGTTTTCACTAACAATTCCTGTCTTGTTGAATATTTCTCTCACTTCATATTGTGCTTTCTTCATCACTCTTGGATCCCTTATTAACTCTGCCATTGCCCAAACTATGGTAGTGGATGATGGTTCACCTCCAGCACCGATGATGTCCTGAAAAAAATATCAGGATATCAAAAAAGACTACTAAAGTCTAAAAGAGATAATTTGATGGTATCAATCACAAGGTTTTAAATTGTGGTTGCGTCGCAATCTTTGATATTGCAAAAATCAAGAATCTGAATCGTGATTATATCGTGTTTGCTAATACACCAAAAACCTTGATATGTCGCGGACTATGGAAAACATTATTTTTTTTCAAAAGGCTTATTATACTTACCAGGATTATAGCCTTGATATTGTTGTCAGTTAAGCATATATCTCTGGGTCAATATCATTACCACCTTGAAATTTTAGAAGAACATCTACCAGATCTTCTTCTACTTCACCTTGACCTTCTTTTGCTTTTGACTTAGCTTCTTTATGTTCATTGATGATGTTTTCTAATATCAGATCAATTTGTCTATACAATACCTCAATTTTAGACCTGAAACCAGAAACTAGTTGAACCCATTTAGCAGAAGGAAACAATTCTCCTATGTCAAAACCTCCTCCAACTGATTCTCCATTTGCCAACGATATACAGGCTGTTCTTGGTCTTTGCATTTGTTTCCAAATGCAGCCCTTGTAGTAATAGTAATTATTGATGTAACTACGACTCGAGTGATGTTGATGGGTGAGCCTTGTTGTGATTCAAAACTTTTGATGAGATTGGTAAACTCTTCCTCTCTTATATGCCGGAATGAACTAACATGTTTTTGCTTAAGAAGCTCGATTGTGCATATTTTTCATAGTTGCCTCCAATAATTTCCATAAGGTGAAAAAGCAATATCCGTGGATCCATATTATAGTATGTCTATTGCAACAATTTTAGGCTTAGATACAAATATGAGACCATGAGTTTTCATTATCTCCCTAGCATACTCTGGTGAGGAAACAACAATTGCAAATATCTCCCCCAGTTGTAGGTGCATAAAGGGTCCATATATTTTGGCCAAATCTCTTAATTTTTTATGTGGTGTATAGGAAACAAGATGGTGTATGTGTCCTATATTAGGTACCTTCCATGGTCCTGGAGGTAGGTTGGAGCTGAGGTTTTCTTCTTGAAATTTCTCCCTATTATACGTGCTATAAGCGTGAATATGAAAAACGAGACAAGGGCTAAGTAAAAGATTTGGGAATCCATGGCGATTAAACCGACTAGAAAGGTGTAGTATAGTGTTAACTACTAGCTTGGTATATTACGAGACTAATGATATTTGTGCAATTACTCTGTGACAACTTTTTTGTACAACATTCTCTTTCTTTGTTAGTCAAAAACAATGGGGAGAGAGAGTAAATGTATTACAATGTTCTTAATCGATAATGATAATTTTAAATAATGGTCAGCAACATAGCTGAACTCGTGGACCATGGACCATGCTCATATATTATATTTTTTGATAAATACACTCTTCTTTTACAACTCTATATTATTTACGAAAATATGATATAGGTGAGATCAATCATTGAATGAAAAAAAAAAATCTAAAAAGCGTAACTCGTGAAAAGCATGGAAGATTGGAAGCAAATAAATTAACAAGGATGGAGATTGTTTGACACCTTGGGTTGCGAGCTGTTGTGACGTAATCTTTGATATAGCGAAAACTTTGCAAACAAATACAATTGATATGCAGCAATTGCAATTTTGTAGATCACAAAAATGTTTAAAGATTGCATAGATCACAACAAATACAATTGATTTAGAGTTATTTGAATAAATTATCGCTTTAGTCTTTTACCATTTGGTGTTCATTTGGTAACAACAAAAAAAAAAAGTGTATATGCATTGGATTTATTTATTAACTAAACAGTTCTTGTAGTTTTGTTTTATTTTATGTATTTAGTCGATTAGGTCGGTCATTTGAAGGGGAATAATACTAAAGAAGTTGTGGAGTTGTTGATGCATAATCTAATGATTTCTTCACTAATCAATAAAAACTGTTTTGAACATCTGACTGAATCGACTAGTTCAACCGATTAAACTAGAAATAAGGTTTCAATGTGGTGGAGGGACGTTCATTCAGCTGAGGTAGGCTCAATCTGTGGTCTGGTCAATTGGTTTAGTAGTACTTTAGCTAAGTTGTCAATGATGCTCGCGACGAAATTGCTATAATTTGTTGTTTGATAGTCCACTTTTTGCTCAAGTTGTGGTGTTGTGCTGTGCTTTCGCTTAGTTGGGAAAACATAGTGATTTACTCTATCAGTTTTAGGCGTGCTCGTATGTTTAATGGTCTCATCGTGAGTGGCACGGTGACACATGATTGTATTTGGATAACAAACATATAATCAATTTGGTGTGATTCGTGATTGAAGGGGGCGCGTTGTGTGAGGTTTTCTACATTATCTGAGTTATGCCATTAAAGAAGAGTGCTTGTCTCGGGTATGTTTACTAGGGGTTTGGATGAGGATATTGGGGATTGGTGATGGCGAAGATAGGAGGGCAGAGTTATATTGGAAATCATTTCAAGAAATACAATCTCAACTCCAGTACTTTCCCCTAGAGCCTTGGCAGATACATATTATAGGACACTAGAGCCTTGGAAGATACATATTACAGGACACATCTTGTTACATCAAAACCACATCAAACATTTAGAGACTTGGCCAAAATATATGGATCTATACGAACCTACACCTTGAAGAGATCTTTGCAATTGTTATTTCCTCACTGGAGTATGCTAGGGAAGTAATGAAAAACTAGTATATAACATCACATCTGTACAGCAATAATAATTTTAACATCACAAAAATGTTGGTATCACTCAGCAATCATTGGGATAACATATGTATTAACACACATGTTAACATATACGGTGAAATCCAATGTCCTAATCAAGTTTGTATCCTATATGAATATGAACATAAAATGCTGCAACACAGATTATCAAGTTAATGATAACCCAAGTTTCTTCCTAACTAAAGAATGAAGAACTGCTACACCGCCATTACTTTGAGCAATTGGAGCAAAGCATAAATCGATAGAACAGACTATGTTGGCCCAAGCACCTAGAGAGCTCAAACAGGGCAATAGTTTTTGAGGCAGAAATCACAAGACAATAATAACAAAAATAGAAGTTGCTCATCTTAGTCGACCCAATATTTTTTTATACAACATTTAGCAATGGCATCCATCAAAATCTCTCTTCAAAAAGCTTCTATATACCTACACTGCTGTAAAAATGATGAAGGGTGTCATAAAAATTCACATGTGGATATGACAAGAATTGGTGTAAAAAGAAAAGGGTTCTAGCCTCACATGTTAACATTAAATGTCGAAATCATAATAATCACGACTACCAGAGTTTTAAAAGTAGTCCACATTCGCGATTTGAGCCACGACATCAAGGTTTAGGTTTTGATGTCTCAGTTTTTGCAACAATAATGCAACTGTGGCTAAGACCACAACAGCCCTGTTAGACAGGGACTCTCTGCAATAAAGAATCGCGACGCAGCCACAAATTAAAACTTCAACAAAAACTTACAATAGAAACCCCAACCTCGTTAATCTCTAAAGTTTGAATTGCAATTTCTACATCCAAAGAAACATCAGCAGCGCAACAAATCCCCTAGCACCTAGCCTACACAAGAAAAAATGCACTTAAAACTTTGACACCATACAAGGGAATATAAAAATATAGTAAGGAAAGATCACGAGCAAGAAAAAAACCAACTTTTAAAGACAGTTTTGTACATGAGAACCCTAAACTTTTTTTTTTTTTTAACATTTAAAAAACAACACAGGAAAATCACAGAAAAGAGGTAAATGTGTATGTTTCTGGCCTCTTATTCATGACGTGAAAATGGGGGAGATAAAATAAAATCTACCAGCAACCAGTTCTGGTACAATATCAAAGTTGACATCTGATTGCATATTAAAAGAGAAGCAGAAAAATCATCCATTATCACTTAGTTTCATGCAGTAGAAAATAGGGATATGTCATGTGTCAAAAAATCAATAGAGGCAACAGTTTTGCAGGAAGAGCAAACAACACAACCGACAGACATTGCCACACTCCTTAATGGCCAAAGGCTCTTAACTGCATAACTTCAAACATAGTACAATCTATAATTCAAGTCTAAAGAGGATATCCTAATTTACTGTCATACTACCTACCCAGAAACAATACAGCATTACCCCCACATCCCACCAGTAAAGCTTATCGAATTTTCCTATCAATCTAAACAAGATACCGTCTATCTTTACCTAGCTTCCCAATAACCATAACAAGGGCTGCAACTCCGCACTTCAAACTCATCAAGCAAGATGCTATTAAATGAATGCTGCCATATCACATATAAGTATTTCACTTCTTTCTGCTATCCAAACTAATAAAAACAACTCATTGAGTACCCTAAAGCTATCTTTCAGTTAGAATTCATCAAAACTACTTATAGAATCAACAAAATTGACTTCACTAACTAATCAGCCCTCACAATATCAATCCGAATATAATCCACCACACCAGAAAATAACTAATTATATCCCATTCATGGTTTGAATACACTAGAAAAGCTAGCTAACTACTAAATGTTTACGAATAAGCTATTTCTATCCATAACAAATGATAAAATAACGTCAAACTGTTTTTATAATCTATCCTAAAATGATTATGGAAATAAGCTAAAAACAACTTATGAACATATCACAAGATGTTTTCACAAACAAGTATTTGTACTAGCTAATAAGCACAAGTCATTTCAAACATACCCTGATTACCAAACAATGAACACATTAAAATAAATAGAAACATAACAAAATCCAAACGTTAATTAAGGTTCTCAACCAATATCTTAATTCATAAAACACTTCATGGATCATAAACAAACTAAGCAGTACACAAATCTTACCAATCCTGTCTCTTCTCCAATTCATCCATAAACTCCACCATCATACATTCACCCTACAGTTAAATTTCACAATACACCACGAAACAAGGTCTTAACCTGTCAAAACAGAAAATAAAAAATAACCCTGACTCTGGTGAGCTCTCAGAACCCAACTCACCTAAACTTTAATCAACCAAAAACAAAAACATCACGGCTTCTCCTCTTTTTCCCTATTCCATTGCTCAATCCTCGCTCGCCTTTCCTCGCTTCCTTCCCTTGCCTCCCTCCCATTTCTCCTCCCACCATCCCTATCCCTACTATCTCTTTTCCTCTCCCTATCCCTATCTCCATCCCTAACCCTATCCCTATCACTACTCCGTCTTCCACGCGAATCATAGTCTCTATCACGCGGTCTCTCTCGTTCTCTGCTTCTGCTTCTCCTTCTCCTCCTCGGACTATTACTCCTGCTCCGGCTCCTGCTCCGCTGCAAAGAAAACAATTTCCTCCTCAACTCCCTACCAATCTTCTTAACATGCATAAAATTACAATAACCACCACGATTACAGCTATTCTCCTCATACTGTCGACAAGTCGCCTCACGAAAATCCGTAACCGGAGAAAAATCCGCCAAAATCGGCCTCCCTTCATAAAACCTCCCTCTCAAACTCGCTAACGCAGCAGCAGCATGATCTTCCTCTTTAAAAAGCACATAAACATTACCAATCATATGATCAGCCAAATTATCACAAACATTCAACGTTTCAACGTAACCGAATTTTGAAAGCTCAGTGAAGATATCTTCGTAGAAATCTTCAAAGTGTTGTTGGATCTGACGCGGATCGATTGGTTGACCGTTTGGATCGACGCCGGGGGTGATGATGTCGGGACGTTGGTACATGTTGGAGAGGAGGAGAGTTGGGGAGATTGTGGGACGGTTGTGGAGACGAGAGCAACGGTCGCCGTGACGACACGCGCCGATCTTGAAGTAGAAAGGGCAATTTACTCTGTCTTTTTCTGTGCCGAAGATTGATGCTAAGTGTTCCGCCATTTTTGGTTTGGATCTGAGATTGAGAGTATGGAACTGCGTTATTGTTTAGCCTCTGGGATATAAACCTTCGTTTGGATTGGATGAATGTTGAATTTGGACCAAACCCCACTTATAAAAAAAATTTGTTTTTATTTTATAATTTTTTAATAACTACACAATTTATCTTTTTACTTGATGTTGTTTTTATTTTTTTTTAATTCTCTTAAAAAAACTATTTTTAATTAATATCTTAAATTCTTATGGTAGTGGTATTATTCCTATTTTATGAGAGTTAATATTTAATAATTTAATGTAGGACAATGCATTATTATATGTAGGGGTTGGGGTTCGAACCCCGGACACCCCACTTATTCAGTTTCTAAGGTGAATTCTAGTCACTAAGCTACCTGACAAAAAAATATATTTAATAATTTAAATAATAAAGTAAAAAGGATAAAATTGTAAATATATTAGTTTTAGTTTAAATAAAAGATAAAACTCGAAGTGAAAAAAATCACATCAAATCATATATCCATTTTATATATAGGTATAGATAAACATGAGATGGCATGGATCTAAATTTTTTTTTATTATCTTTTTATAATTTTTGAAAAAATATGTTTATATTTGTTAGAAATTTTGTCAATATCAAACCATTGTTTATAAAATAAATATTGTCACCAACACAAATACCAACATAAATTGGATCTGGTGAAAATAGATTACATTATCGTGACCTTAACTCAGTTAATAAAGACAATGCATAATATATGCAAGTTCCAAGGTTCAAACATCGGCCTCCACAAAAAGAAAATACATTATCTTAATATTGCAAACTAAGAGTTCAAATCTCATAGAAAAATGTATTAATATTTAGTGTCTCACACGTCGATGGAATGAATTATTCACATACAGGGTCTCAACCAATTTGTAGATGATTATCTCTTTTTTGGTAAACAAAAAGAGAACTAATACATGATAAAGCATCCGTGATAAAGACTACTCCTCAGTCCTCACACATCTGCAGAGAGAATGAACCAAAGACTCAGGAGAATGAACCCTCATCTTAGCTAACACATCTACGTTTGCATTACCTTCTCTAATTATATACTCGAGCTTGACGATCCAATCTTTGGCAAGTAATTGGTGAAACAAAAAGATTTCATTTACATACCGATGTTGGATAGAAACACCATTAAGTGAGTCTAAAAAAACAGTTAATTCTCCTATAACTGGCATCCCAACAAAGATTTAAACCATGATAGATAGCCATGATTTCTGCATAAAGGGTGATAGCGACCTCCACTGCTCCATAGAACCCCAAAAAGAAAAATTCCATCATTATCCATGAGTATATGAGCAAAACCTGCTTGATTAGTTGAGCCTAACAAGCTAGCTATTGTCAACATTCAACCAAAAACACCCCTCATGTGGACGAGTCCATGCTACCATACGGAGAATAGATGCTACAAAGGTAGGAGTGTCGTTTCTAAAAGTCGCAGAGTGTAGGAAATCTTTATCACATTACTATGAACTGATGTCTTGACGTTGTTAAAAATAAGCTCATTTCACCCACACTAGACTGTCCACATCCTGACTACCACAATAATCTCAAGCTTAAGGACCACATTCTCTGCACCAATCAAATAAATCAACTCTCGTACCTTGGGGAATGGCGCTCGCTAATCAGAGTTTTTTTCCTGACAACCACCGATCTGACACAAAAATAGACAATGCTCTATGGACTCTAGGAAAGACTCGCATCTCAGACGGATAGAGGAATTGCAGTCCCCTCTATGAAGGAACACATCTTTTGTTGAGATTGATCCATGAAGAAATTGCCCAACTAAGGATTGAATGCTAGCAGAAACAAGAATTTTCCAAACCCACCGGGAATTTCTATGGTGATTCATGGGGAGAGTCCTTGGTAGAGTAGATGCCTGAAATAGAATTTTTCCATGTTCCCAAATCTGGAATGCACCCAGACTATAGAATCATGGTGTACAACAAACTTGAATTCCATACCCCATTGAACCATATGTCCTTAATTTTTAAAGCATTATTCTGAACAACAAAAGGAACCATAGTGCAAGGCTTCTCTTTAAAGACCCAAGGGTCAAACCAAAAATCAGTTACCATAACTGATCTTGAAAATAAAACCATCTTGCAATTTTTGTAACGCTTTTGATATAGATTTCCAAATGATCGATTCTCCAGTTACGAACACATTGAACATAGTCTTCTGTTCACATATCTTTCTTCAAACATTTTCACCCACAATTTGTTAGGCAAATGCAACATTTTGAAGTCTTGCAACACACACCGTTAAAACCACCAAATCTTTGATGTTAAGTAAATTTATAACACCCAACTAAGTGCATCCCTTTGTCAGCGGCACCTTTCCAAATGAACCTCCTAATAGTTTTATCTAAACCATCACACACACTTTAAGGAAGAGAAGAGTACTAATATTTTTCATAAAACTATGAAACAAATTTCCAATTAAAAAGAATTGCATTCATAAAGAAAAAAACTGAACAAACTATTATTGTACATTCTCAGTACAAATTTTTCAAGATTTATCCATACAAGTACAAACTGATTTTTTTTTGGTGGTGGCCGGGGTTTGAACCCCGGACCTTGCATATATTATGCATTGTCCATACCAATTGAGCTAAGCTCACGAGGACAAGTACGAACTGATTATCGGTACAACATAAATTTTCATCAAATCAAACAAACCAAAATTCCAATACAAGCAAAAGACACATGTGTGGTCAAGCTTTCTAGGGAAAAGCTGTCCCACAAATTGTTACATGAAATGATAGCATGTTGCTGCAAAGGGCAATGACCTTTCAGAAGTTTGAATTATCTGGGGAGGCTGCTATGCGGGAAGTTGCGTAATGGATCCTTCCTTAGTAACTCGGTTTCTCTGCAGAAAACAATAAATACAAATAAATAGTTAAAATGATGTATATGTATTAGGTTGCAGATTTCTGTCTGATATCAGAGAGGGAAATTGTCAGGTGATTAGAGATTACCTTTTCAAGTCCTTTTCGTCGTCTTGCCTAGTCTTCAAATTTGAGGACTTACCCTCTGCTTTCGGATTTAATGAACTGTAAAACACAATGTAATAGGTTCACCAATATAATTCGGAAAAAAACCAACACACAAACTGCAGTGTACAATGCCTTATTACTTATAAGTATTGTTTTCAAATAAAAATGGCGGTTAAGTTTTTCTAAATAAAAATGGTAAAGCTTTCCAAAGAAGGATCAGATTGATGTGAAAAAGTCTCGGGATATTTTAAATCCATTTTTAAGGTGTTACACCAAACTAAGTGCTTGTTTGTTTTAAAGTTTAATATTAGTCAAATGACGTTCAACCCAACTCTACAAATTAGAGCTTAGGGAACGTTGGGACGCGAGAAATAGTGCACCATCGCTTAACCAAACAGGCTATAAAAGTGAAAGAGAAAAACAGACTAGGTGCATAGTGCCATGGAGGTTGCAATTTAGGACATTTTTCCTTGTAAAGTGATTCAACTTACCCTTGACATTCTTCATCAACAAACACCGGGATGCAGGCACTTGCACCAACCACTGTAGCCCTAGTTCCAGGTCGCTGTGGGACCTAAAAGCATTAAGAAACTTGGACATTAAGCGATGCAGAACACAAAAAGCATGCAAATAAGTAAAGTGTTGTACGATAAATTATCATCAATCAATTTTGAAAAGGCAGGAAAAAGAAAGAGAACTAGGCGAAAATCAGCACCTTAAAGGATTTCCATTTTGCAGGAATTGCATTGTTTTCCTTATTTCTTTCGGCACGACCACCAAGTTTGAGCCAAGAGTGTGACGGGTCTGGCTGAGGTGGACAGGTCTCACCGTTGGCATTTGAATCTTTATAAATGGAAAGTGGAGCTGCTCGAGTCCTACAAGATTTAATAATGAAAATATCAATAAAAACCGAGAAACCTAGAGATACATTGCATGAGATTGGAATTTGACAATTCCAAGGTCATTTTATATATGTTCCTAGAAACTCATTATTCATATATTTCTCTACAAGACTATGTGCATAGTGTGTGCAAGTGATTTGAAAAATGAAGTATATATGGAAATAAGGATCCAAAAAACAAGAGGAAGAAATAAGGCAATTCCAACCAAATAAATCCAAAGCTACAATACTGTTAGGATTGTTACCTATCATTCTTAACAGAAAGGTTACTGTTCAATGGGGCCAAGGGCTTAGAAGAACGATTACTGCTCAAAGGAGCCAAGGGCGCACCTACAACACAGAAAAAATGTGCAGAATTTAAAATATTGAGGCAAAAAGTAATGTGGAAAGAATTGAAAAGGGCGGGACTAACCATTATCTCCCTTTGCAAGAAGAGTTCCAAAGCTACGCGCAGGTGCCTCTTTTTCCACTGGGTCCTAGTTACCAGAAGATATGAGGGTCAGACAACAAATGTAGATAGCTCATAGTCATAGCTAATCATATTATAAAATTTTGGAAGAGGTGCTAATTAGAAGACCACATACATCTATAGGTTTTGTCCTCGACATTGAGTGAACAAGAAATTTTCTATAAGCAGCTTTCAGTTTTTCAATGGGTTGAGCATTCCTGCAAAATTGGTAGTCATAACAAAACAGAATATTTAGATCTTCTATAAAGTTATATGACTCATCAACTAAGGCATCTCGTGGTACTTAGGCTTAGTATTTTGGCCATAACAAATGCACACACGTATTTTCCTTTCCAAATTTGTATAAATTGAAACCACATGGACATAAACCTTGAACAATTATATCCTTTTGCCTCCATAATTAATGCAAAAATGAAAAACATTTAACACTTTCGCTGGAGTTATTCAACTGGTATACAATACAATATATAACAAATTAACACATGAAACAAGAAAGATAAGAATTGCATTACAAGGTCCAAGAGATAAGATAAGAAACCACAGTACCTAGCTATGCCAAGTTCAAATGTCTGGTTAGCAGCTTTAAACTTGTTCTTGGATTCCAAGTGCAAAGCATATGAAATGTAGAAATCGGAATGAGTTTTTCCAATTTCATTTGCATCCAAAAAAGAATATATAACTTCCTTATCAAAGCAATTTTCTGCCTGCAAATAACAACAACATCTCTTCTTATCAAACCACCACTCAAAATCAAAGCAACCAACTAAATAAACAATTAAGTAACAACTAAAAAAACAAAAGATTTAAGAACCCTACATATTCGAGCCACACTTTGAGATAACGCAAATCTTCCTTATACCGTTCCGAGTGCCAAAAAGCACGGACACATTGCTCATAAATCACCACCAGCCCTGAGCTATCTCCACCTGGAGGAAACGCTTCTTGAACCCATTTCATACACCTTCACCATCAATAACAAAATAGAAAATAAATTCACAATTTATTTTTATTATTTTATTATAAACCTATGTTTTGTTCCAGTATTGAAGCAAGCAAAATTGATTCTAAGGGTTTAGAATTGATTTTGTCGTGTTTGTTTGTTATTGAATATAATTCATTTTACCTTTAGAGAATTGATTCAGACTTAAAGCTAATATTTGTAGTTTTTGCCTCTAGAATTGATTTTTAGGCTTGGTTAAATCATTCAGCTCACTTTCACACAAATATAACCAAACATAAGTCATTTTATTTTAGCCAAAATCAATTATACAAAATCATTGCATTCAAAATCATTATTTGTCAACATAGACCCTAAGCCAAAGCCTATGTTTGGTTCCACATTTGAAGCAGCCATTGCATTCAAAATCATTATTTGTCAACATAGACCCAGCCAAAATGACTTTTAGCCAAAATAAATTCATTCAAAATCACTTTATATGAGTTTATACTTGACACAAATTGAGAAACTAAGCCTATGTCTGCTTCCACATTTGGAGTACCCAGAATTGATTGTGGAAGTGTAAAAATGATTTTGACATTTTTGGTAGCTCTCTAGTAGATTTTATTTTGCCTATTCTAACTTCTTTTTTTGAGGGAATTTTGCCTATTCTAACTTGAAGCTAGAACTTGTAGTGTTTGAAGCAAAATCACCTTTAAGTAAATCAATTTACATAATTTACTTTTACATGAACTTATCCAAACATAAACCATTTTACATTCAACTCACTTTTAAGTAAAATCAATTTCACGTAATCAATTCATTCAAAATCTATTTTTGTCACCGCAGAATCAAACTTACACTAAATATCCAATTAGGTCCTAAAATTTCAAAATCATGTCAATCCAATCTCCTAAATCAACAATATCCTAAAATAAACCCTAAAATTAAAAAGCTATAACAACATTAAATTAGTAACGATGCGATACAATTAGTAACAATAGTGAATGAACACTCACTCTAACCAAGGGAGAAGAGGATCTTCGCCTTTGTAATCATCAATCGCTTCAATAAGTTTTCTGTTTCACCAAAATCTCATCAATTAAAATGAAATCAAACAAAGTGAACGAAGGAAATCTAGAAATCGTTATAATTAAAGAAGAACCTTCGTTGTTGAATAAGAGATTTCTTGAGGTAATTATCGGTGTGACACTTGAGAGCATGGTTGAGAATGTTAACGTTACGGCCTCGTTTCAATGGTCTCACGTTTTCTTTGAACGTTTCCCACTCGGTTCCGGTTTCTCTCTTTGATGCTAGAAACTCTGTCTCTGGATCTATCTTCTGCGTTTCAATCTCCGCCATTGTTGTTGTTGCTGAAGCTGCTTCTTCTTCTTCTTCTACTTGAGAGCGTTGAATTTGTGATTTGAATTTTGAAAGTGTTTTTATATACGCTAATACTAGCCGTTACTACTTTATTGGAAAATGAGTAATATTATTAATTAATTTACTTTCCTATTGTTTTTTTGGAGAGTCAACAATGTTGAAAATAAATAGGAATATTTTTTTGGGGAGAATAAATTGAATTATTTTAGGGGAAATTGAATATTAAAAACACCAAAAAATTAGAAATGAAAAAAATGGTAAAATAATCCATAAAAAAATATAAAAGGTAAAATATAAAATATTTATAAGATTTTCAATAATGATTAAATAAATAAGGGTTAAAATCTGTTTATGTCAAAGTTAATATTATGAGCCCGTTTGTTATAGTTTTTTAAGAAAAAAAATCACTTTTTTTGAATAAATAATCACTTTCAAGAATTTTGCATCCGTTTGTTGCAGATTTTTACAATAATCAGAATCTAAAAAAATATCTAAAAACAGCTTCAAATGAGAAGCTGTTAAGAGCAGCTTCTCAGAAAAAATAGATTTTTTTAGAGGAGAGAGAAAATATAATTTAAAAGATTAAACTAATTTTGTAACAAAAAATCGCTTTTATATAGCTGTATCCAAACAAACTAAATTATTTTTTAAAAAAGGTGATTTTTATTACGGTAAACAAACGCAAAATAGATTCTATCTCTAAATTATTTTATGTCAAAATCACTTTTATTTTAATCTGTAACAAACGAGTCCATAGTCTATGTAAACTTGTCAAAAAAAATATAGTCTATGTAATATTGTGTAATATGTATTTTTGTTTTCATAAAGACTCCTCTTTTAGCAAATCCTAGTTTGTCTCACTTTCACCTCTTGTTAGAGCTTAAAATGAACATCTTGTATATATAGGATTTTTTTTTTTGACCTATATTGAAAGGAAAAAAAATCCATTTTGCCTTACTTGAAAAAATTGCTAATCTATAACCACCCCCCACCCCCCCACCCCATCCCATGGTAGGGTGTCTCGTAACCCTGTGTTGCAGGGTGCTCTGACCTTCTTTTTATTTTTTACCACAACGCAAGACTGACTTGCGGGGTACTCCCTCCCTTTTTTTATTATGTTTTCTGACCCATGTGGGGCCTCGTAAGACACACTTGCGGGGTACCCCTGTTTGTTTGTTTTTTATTTCAATATTTGTCAAATTAAAATTAAATAATAATTCTTGTTTGTTTTGGGTTGTTCGACACCTTGATTTAGGAGCATTTTTTTGCGGATTTCTACATATCGGTTGAGGTGTCACTAGACGGTGAGCTCTTCGACGAGTCAAAAAAGTTGTTGAATAATTCTTTTAACTCTGATAAAGTATTCATTAGATGTAAAAACATTTTAAATGGTTGTGTTATATGATCAAATTTAACGGTGGTACGTACACCAATATGCATGGTAAAAATGAAAAACAAAGAGGTAAGAGAAAATGTAAGAAGAATAGATGAAAAAGTGTGAGTGAATAAAAAATCAAGTAGAACTATTTATAATTGATCAAATAACATTATTTTAATTCATTTTTCCAACAAAAATTTAAAACTAAATAAAAAACGGGGTACCCCATAGTTGTATCATGCGAGACCCCACATGGACAATAAAACATAAATAAACAAGGGAGTACTTCGCAAGTCAGTTTTGTGATGGGGCCAGAAAACAAACAAAATAACATGTCAAAGCACCCTGCAACAAAGGTTTGCGAGCACCCTACCCTGCAAGTGAGGGTTGCAGGATGCATAAGGGGTGTGAAAAAGTACGGTAGATTGTCAATTTTTTTCAAGTTCGTCAGAATGGAATTTTTTTCAATATAGGTCAGAAAAAAATTGTTATATAGGCATAACTCTGCTTGTGTTAAACTACAAGCAACAACCTTGTGAACAAAAAGACTTGTCAAGCAAATAGGCAAACAAGTGATGCAACCACTTTGCTTGTCTTGCACTTCAAGAAAGAACCTTGCAGCCCATATACCTTGCCAAACAAGAAAACTACCTAATATTTATGTTTTCTTGAGAAACAAGCAGCGTCTTCAACTTTCATGAGAAACAAGAAAAAAAATTCAACAAGATTTTGAGTCACACAGAACAGTGATGGATATAAGATAAAATGCTACTTAAATATGATATACATTTTTAAAAGCAGGTAGGTAAACAAATGAAGCCACCACTTTCTTTGTCTTGCACTTCCAGAAATAACCTTGCAGCTCATATGCCTTGTCAAGCAAGAAAACCACCTTACATTATATTTTCTTGAGAAACAAGAAAAAATCCCAACAAGATTTTGAGTCAGACACAACACTGATAAATATAAGATGAAATGCTACTTAAATATCATATACATTTTAAAAAATAATGAAAACAATTTTTTGACATTTTTATCGTACCTGATCAGAACGATGACGTCCAGTGCAAGTGGTTATGGGTGTTTGTAAGCTTGGAACGGTAAGAGGGTGTACCTGAAGACACTCTGATGCTCAAGTCAATTAAGAGAGCAAGAGTGAGGGTTTAGGTTAGAAAGAATATTGTACCTTTGAGGAATGTGCAAAGTCCTTTTATATAGAGGTGATGTGTAGGAGCCGTTGTACGACACACTAAGACGTCTGGCTGTTGCAGATTCGTAGGAATCGTAACTGTCAGGCGAGAGTCGTGGGCATGTTCCACCTATATACGACGTGTATTTTGATGGGTGTTGTCCTCAGGGGTGTTTATTTTCGGGTGTTCCACCTATATACGACGCCTCTTGTTTGTAGTCCCAATTTCACCGATCTCTGTTTGTCTTGACCAGGGATTTGGTTGTTTAATAAAATTTGTTGTTTCAAAAAAAAATTTTTAACCCAAACGCAAGATTGGGCTATTTTTGGTTTGAGCCTACATAAATGGGCCTTAATCAACTGCTTAGTCCAGAACAATTTTCGTTATATTAAAAAATATATATATAATCATTTACATCAAAAGTTTCTGACCTCTACTTCTACTTCTTTACAAACAAAACTAACACATTTTTTTTAGAAAACAAAATCAGAAAATATTTTTATATAGTAATTAGCGTTAAAATATTTTTTTAAAAAAATAATCATTCACATCAAAAGCTTCTGACTTCTACTTCTTGTTTACAAACAAAACTAACACACTTTTTTAGAAAATAAAAATCAGAAAACATTTTTATATAGTAATTAGCCTTAAAGTTTTGGAAGGATTTAGAATTTTGCTCCAAGGAATAACCTTTTAGTTATGTTTTTCTAGGATATATTTACATGGATGAGGCATATAGTGTATAAGATGGAGAATGTGGTATAAGAGATGCTAACATAGAAGGTAAATTTATATTTTACCATAGTTTTTGTTGATAAAATTAATTTTATCATAGTTGTGTTTGGATTAAACTATGACATACTTCCTCCCTTCCAAAATAATTATCATCCTAATTTTTTTTAGGGGACCATGATACATTCTTTTCGCACATATTATGAAAACCATTAAATAAATTGAAAAAAATTTAATCAATTGATTTTCATAATCAATCAATTATTTGAATATTTCACTATTTTTAGTCTTAACTTGTGCTTTACACCAGTGTTTTAAAACCCAGATGGACATGGCCGGTTGGACCGATCGGCCCGTAAACTGGAGGGTGCAACGGTTTAGGCAGACTACAGGACCTGATATGCAATTAATCCGTTGAAACTCGGTGTGACCCGGTTGGTTCAGTTGACGGACCGCTGAACCAGTTTAGCCCACCCGACCGCTGAACCACTTCTATGGTACCTAAAATATTAGTGCAAGGGTCAATTTCCTTATCCAAATTGGTTCATACTCAAAGCACCATAAACAATGTCAATAAATAGATACTATCAAAACTTATCAATCAAAAAGAAATAAAAAAAATGCGTTCAAGTCATATGTTTTAAGCAATGTTTGCACACATTTCCTTTGTATTATAATAGTTTAATCACTTATCAACACACAAATGCATAACCGACTCAATGCAATGCGATTATGTGTAAAATGCATGCTTTTAAATACTACATGATCCGGATATAACACGCCACTAAGGAATCCACACAGAATATAATTATAACCCGCCACACAGGACCACACAGATGCATATGCCATGCATGATAATGATAATGAAAACTAAATCCCGCTACTTAGGCACCACTAAGAAATATGATATTAACCCGTCACTAGGGTAATTACAGTCAAATATTAATGCATCATCAAGTATACAAACCAAAAGTCAATCATTTCACAAACTCACATTTTCATCTTTCTCTTCTTTAATTCATCAAAAAAAAATGTAACATTTCTTTTCCAAACATCACAAAAACATATAAAGCATAATAATATAAAATATATCAATTCACACCACATTATCATACACAACTTTCATATAAAACATAATTAAGAATAATCACTCATAATTAATAATAATCACTTTTAGAAAGGATTAATTTTACCATGAAAATACGTTTGAATTATTTTTCTTTTTAAAAGACAAGAATTGCTACCTCTACTTAATAACACAGTCTAGCACTTAGTATGGACTTATGGGGAAAAAGCCCTTGCCTTGGACTACTTCCCTTCCTAAGCCACAACTCTATACCTCAAGTTTGCAGCTACGGTGCAAGTACCATTCCTCACACTCCAGTAATTATTTTGAAGATTGAACCATAGAAACCAAAAAATAGCGTGGTACAGACATGATGAGTTTTTAGAAAAAGATTGTTAGATGCATACTTGTGAGAGACTTAACAAATCTTTTGGATGGACCAAGTGGTGGAGGCATATGAATCTAAATGGTATAAACAATGTGTAAACTCAATGAAAGAGGCGTGAGTTTCCTGATATGGGAGTGAGGCTATATACTTCTTATTGGCAATAGGATAATAAACAAGAACATTGCTCCTAAATAATTTAGAACCAATTCATGGTAATGGATGAGATTTGAGGCAAATGAAAAGAGGTACCACATACCTCCCTTTCAACTAAGAGGGGAGTTAGGTTAAGAGGGAAATGATTAAACCAATAATTGTATAATAGGAGAATGAACGTAGTCAAGAAATCAACTGTTATATGGAACGGTCTATTGGACAGGGAATAGAGGAATATGCTTGTTTTTTCTTCAGCTACAAATAAAATCAGTAGCTTTATAGAGCTTATTATTCCACTAAACCAACCCCACTAATAGAACGTGGCTGCAGAGAAGAAACTAATTCCTAAATAGTGGGAGTTACTAACTAATAGATAGGAACAATTAATCCTACTAAATATGAGAGTTAAACAAAACGTGGCAGAATTTATTTGTTTTTCTGTGCAAATGGACTGGATAGATACTTTAGAGTTGTTATTACTTCTCTCAAGTAAAGTTACTAAAGCCAAGTAATTAGGAGATGAATTGAAAACATGTTTAACTGGGCAATTAGACAAAGAAATAGTGAGATATAACCAAATCAAATTAGAAAACCGATTAATAAAATAATTAATAGATCAGCAAATAATTAAATATAAAATAGACTCATCAATAAAAAATAACACATCAAAATAAATAATAAATATTGGGAACAGTTATAATTATTTTATCATTCGTCACACCAAACTGATTAATTAAATAGAGAAAATCAGGAAAATCATAAAAATGACATTTAGGAAATATTGGGGTGTTTTATCAAAATTTTATGCAGCATAAAACAATTATAATTAGCTTAATGTATGATCTAATTTGAATTTGGATTGGAATTAGCTTGAATTGTGTTGCAGTTAAGAAATTAACTTGCAAACTTGCAACTGTGAATATAATTTTTTTTAATGTATGAACTTTAAATAGACAAAAAAATGACAGGATTTTTTTTTTATCAAAATTTCATTCATTTTTTTTTGAACAAGCCAAAATCAAAATTTTATTCATAATCTAATTTTTGGTTATAAATATTTTTATATAGACCGGGTCAATAGTCATGCGGTCCGACCAGTGACCTACTGGTTCGACCAGTGACCCCATATCGATCGTCGGTCCGGGTTTTAAAACATTGCTTTACACTTATCTTAATCGGTATTTTCGTACGTCAGTTTAATTACATACAAAAGTTTTCAAAAACTTGTTTGTGCTTTGTAAAATCAGAGAGTATCTATTCACACGCCCTTTCTAGACACGGTCAATATCTTCCAACCACCTCAAAAGATAAAGTATGGCGAAACCTGATTCGAAAGTAGTTGTTGATTTACATAAACGCTGGAGAGTTCCCGTGGAATACCGAATCACCCTCTTGTTTTTTTGGGTAACAAGTGGCTTCTCTGCCCGCATCAACCTATAGTTAGAATAATTCATGAGTGAGAGTAGTTGTTGATTAGGATGCATATTTTTTCATGCATTATGATTGTGTTTGTTTTTTGTGATCATGTGTTTGCTAAATGATCGTAGTATCTATGCAGATATCATTATATATTTAGGCATGTTGTTGTTGGAGTGGGTCATAGGCCTATTCTTAGTAGGAAAAGGCTAATGAATGTCCTAAGATACACTTTAAGGAATTTAGATAATAAATTTTTATGAAAACTTATGTATTTAATATATCAGAAATTGGCGTCTCCAACTTTGAGTTGTTTCTGTTTTTCAATATACGCGCATGTGGGAAATGCTACAATACACTCACAACCTTCTATGAAGGTGTATTCTAGAAATTAACATCTTTTTATTTTGGACCAAGAAACTTATAATTTTCTTTATAAAAGATATTAAATTAGTATGTTTAATTATAATTTACAAATTTATGTTTTTCTTAATCCTGAAATTTGTTTCTCGTGTGATGCAAGTCTGCATCTAATTTATGCGGGTACCAAAGAAAATCAAATTTATATTTGCCCTCTTTGCATTTTTTGATGCAAAAATTAGAGTGCAAAAGTATCACATGAAAACTTTGACAATCAGCTATGTTAGCAATAGCACCCCAAAACTACCGATTATCATTTGCTAACAACTCTAAAAATTTATATTAAAATGAAAGAAATTGATAAAACAAACACTTGAGGGGCTAGACCAAAACCAAAATAACAATCAATAGCTTATACATCAACTTCCTCGTTGAAAAAAAAGTGCAGTGCAAAGCATCAAAGTCAACAAGTATCATTATCAGCAAAATCTAAACCCTTGAAGATCATATTCCTAGCAAGTACATAAATGATAGATACTAGAAGGGATGGTATTCCACCATTACAACTCATCAATCTGAAAACCAAGAGTTGCAGTCCCATAAGAACAATGATTACCTACACAAAAAAATTGAGTAATCATAAAAGGCAATCTTGTTGGAAATCAATTGTGAGTGATTATGTCTCACATAGACTATAAATGGAGAAACCGTTGAATATATAAGAGAGGAGACGCATAAACTCATTGCCTTAAGATTTTGGGTAAGAGTGTGGTGTCTCTCTCTTAGCGGCTCATGGATGTTTAACCCATTCTCGCTCCCCAGACTCCCCAACAAACTGGTATCAGAGCCCGGCTCGCTGGGAGAGTGGGAGAGAGCTGGATCCAATGAACCTGTTGTTTTTGTTACTCATTTCTCTACGTTGGGTACTTAGAGTTTGAAGAACTTTTGCTTAATGATTTGCAACCCTTTTTTTTTTTGGTAGTAGATTTGCAACCCTTTTTTTCCCATGAAAAACTAATATATATATATATATATATATA